>Ga0114959_10000052_pt1 | contig 99973 bp, 98 predicted proteins | sample C_130625_EF_Meta_FD_87317 | JGI IMG/M metagenome (GOLD analysis project Ga0114959, IMG submission 87317) | Freshwater microbial communities from Lake Croche, Canada to study carbon cycling - C_130625_EF_MetaG | ecosystem: Environmental > Aquatic > Freshwater > Lake | place: Lake Croche, Canada...
AGGAGGGGGACTCGAACCCCCACACCATTTCTGGCGTCAGGACCTAAACCTGGTGCGTCTACCAATTTCGCCATCCTCGCGAATATCCGCAAACACTGCCAAGCTTAAACTTCACTCTAAAGAACGTAATTCTACAATGCTTGGGGTTTTAGAGGATCTTTAGGCCTTGTAGAGCAAAGCAACGGCGTGCACTGCAATGCCCTCACCCCTCCCAAGGTGTCCCAAACATTCATTAGTTTTAGCCTTGAGATTAACGTGGCTGGGGGTAACCATGAGGTCTGCAGCGATGTTTCTGACCATTTCAGGCAAAAAATCAGCTAATTTCGGCTTTTGACAAATGATGGTGGCATCGACATTTCCAATCTTAAAGCCAGCGGCCTGAACCTTTTGGAGTGCTGCCCTGAGCAGGATGCGGCTATCCATGTCTTTGAAAGTAGGGTCAGTATCAGGGAATAATTGTCCAATATCATTCAACCCAGCAGCACCAAGCAAGGCATCAGTTATTGCATGCAGCAAGACATCAGCATCGGAGTGACCTAACAAGCCCTTCTCATATGGGACATTCACCCCACCAAGAATTAATTTACGTTCAGCGACGAGCGCATGAACGTCATAACCTTGGCCGATGCGAAACTGCGGAATATGAGTGTTAGCTTGTGTCATAAGAATTCTTTGTTTATCTATTAGCTGAGTTCAATAATAATTGCATCAAATCCCAATCGGCAGGATGGGTGACTTTAAAGTTTCGGGTTGCGCCCTCAATTAACAATGGTTTGGCACCAGTCAATTCCATAGCACTGGCCTCATCAGTAACGTCAGCCTCTAATCGAATGGCATCCTCAAGAGCGCTATGGAGCTTCTTAAGGCCAAACATTTGTGGTGTTTGGGCCTGCCACAAATGCTCTCGCGGTATGGTTCTCTCTATACGCGGTATATTGCCCGCAATCGCAGAATCAAAATCAGCCCGTTTTAAAGTATCGGCCAAACGAACAGCCAATAAACCACCAGCCTCTGAGTTTTGCACCGAGGCTATTAATTTTTCAATGAGCTCAGGCGTAATACCTGGTCTTGCCGCATCGTGCACCAGGATCCAATCATCAGGTGATATTCCAGATTTCAGTATTGCCGCCAAAGTATTACGAACGGTCTCTTGACGTGTAGGGCCGCCAGTTGGTAAAAAATGAATAGGCTTCGCTCCCTTGGCAAGATTTTTCAAGATTGGGTTCTCTATAAATCCTGGAGAAACGCCAATCCAAATAGTTTCGATGAGCGGGCATTGCATAAAGGCTTCTGTAGCGTAAGCAAGCATTGGCCTACCAGCAATCTCCTGGAATTGTTTGGGTAAATCACCTCCCAAGCGAGATCCAGTACCCGCAGTAGGTAAGAGAACGTGACATTTCTTCATCGATTCGTTTCCTAGGCTCATGCCTGATTCTATAATGAGCACAGATGTCTGATGCATTAAATCTAGCACCCCCCATACCCGCCCTGCGGGCTGGGCAGCGCTTTACCTTTTCGGGGTTAGTAGGCTCAGCAGATGCGGCTTTGATAGCCCAAACAGCCCTACGCTATCGGAAGGATTTCTCGGTCATGGTGATCTTCTGTGCCCAGGCACAAGAAGCCCAGCGTCTTTTAGAAGAAATCCCTACTTTTGCTCCTAGCCTGAAGACTCGTCTTTTGCCAGACTGGGAAATTCTTCCTTATGATCATTTTTCACCGCACCAAGACTTAGTCTCCGAACGTTTAGCCACTCTTTATGAATTATTAAACGGCAGCTGCGATATTGTTTTAGTTCCTATTACTACAGCACTTCAACGCTTGGGACCACCTAGCTTTTTATCTGGGCATACCTTTTTCTTTCGTCAAGGCGATAGATTAAACGAAGCGGCTCTTAAGCTTCAACTCCAACAAGCTGGCTACGATCCTGTAAGCGCAGTGATGAGACCAGGTGAATATAGTATTCGTGGGGGACTCATTGATTTATTTCCGATGGGATCGAATCTGCCTTATCGCTTAGATTTATTTGGCGATGAAATTGAGCAAATTCGATCCTTTGATCCGGATACCCAAAGAAGCCTTTATCCAGTGAAAGAAGTTCGACTACTACCTGGACATGAATTTCCCTTTAATGATGCAGCACGTACGGGCTTTAGAGGTCGTTGGCGTGAGGTTTTTGAGGGCGATCCAACTCGATGCTCAATTTATAAGGATGCCAACCTAGGAATACCTAGCGCAGGAATAGAGTCCTATTTACCGATGTTCTTTGACGAACAATCGAGCGTGTTTGATTACTTCCCAAGATCGGGTGATCCCGTTTGGATTGTGAGCACCGGGGATATCGAGGAAACAATCCGTGGCTTTTGGAAAGATACCCTCTCTCGCTATGAGTTTCTGAAACATGATCTTGATCGCCCTATTCTTCCGCCTAAAGAATTATTTCTTGATGTTGATGAATTCTTCTCGATGTCAAAACCACATGCACGTTTAGTCTTAGAAAAAGAAACCTCTCAAGCTCCACAGTTCCTCCAGGTACCCGATATTGCCGTACATCGTAAAGATGCAGATCCAGTAAGCAGTTTACGTAAATTAGTAGCAAATGAAAGAGTGCGCATTCTGATTTGTAGTGACAGTGCCGGGCGTAAAGAATCTATTCGGCAGTTACTAGAAGAAACTAATTCGGTCGCAGGGCTAGACGGTAAGGCTCTCCATCAACTCAAGCCAGAAGGCTTTGAAACTGTTGCTGACTTTATTAAGAGCGATTCCCAATTCGGCTTAACTACCGCCCCACTCTTTAATGGCTTCTCGTGGCCAAATCACAATCTCATTATTGTTACCGAGGCAGAGTTATTTACCTCGACTTCAAGACAAAGGCGCAAGGGAAAAGGATCTGAGAGTGTCGACCCAGACATGCTCTTTAAAGATCTATCAGAACTGAAAATCGGCGATCCTGTAGTTCATGCCGAACATGGTATTGGTCGTTACCAAGGTTTAGTTTTGCTAAATTTAGCACCGCCCAAAGAGGCGCCTATTTTTGAAGAGTTTTTGCATCTTCAATACGCAGGCGATGCTACTTTGTATGTACCAGTTCAGCAGTTGCAAATGGTTACTCGTTATGCCGGCTCTGATCCCGACTCTGCACCACTGCATCAACTCGGATCTGGCCAATGGGATAAGGCTAAACGCAAAGCAGCTCAACAAATTAGAGATACTGCTGCAGAGCTCCTAGGGCTATATGCTGCAAGGGCGATACGTAAAGGCCATGCCTTCGAGTTTTCAGCTCATGACTACGCTGCTTTCTCAGAAAGCTTCGGCTTTGAAGAGACCCCAGATCAAGCTAATGCGATTGCTGCAGTCATTGGTGATATGACTAGCGGAACACCAATGGATCGACTTATTTGTGGTGACGTTGGCTTTGGTAAAACAGAAGTTGCGCTTAGGGCAAGCTTTGTTGCTGTCATGGGTGGAAAACAAGTCGCTATTTTGGCACCTACTACCTTATTAGCCGAACAACACGTTGCTACCTGGAAAGATCGGTTTGCAGATTGGCCTGTACGTATAGTTGAACTCTCCCGCTTTAAAACTACTAAAGAAATCAATTCCGCCTTAGAAGCTATTGCGAAAGGTGATGCTGACATCATCATTGGCACACATAAATTGCTCTCTAAGGAAACCCAGTTTGCCAACCTTGGTTTGGTGATTGTGGACGAAGAGCACCGTTTTGGCGTACGTCAAAAAGACGCCCTTAAAGCTTTACGTGCTGAGGTGGACATCCTCACTCTGACAGCCACTCCAATCCCGAGAACATTAGGTATGGCGATGGAGGGCTTACGCGAGTTCTCCATCATTGCTACCGCCCCACAGAAACGCCTGGCGATTAAAACCTTTGTACGCCGTGAAGGTGATAGCATTATTCGTGAAGCAGTACTTCGTGAGATCAAGCGCGGTGGCCAAGTCTATTTTCTTCACAATGAAGTCGAAACAATCCAGAATCGGAAACATGCATTACAGGAATTAATTCCAGAGGCAAGTATTAGCGTTGCACACGGTCAGATGCATGAGCGTGAACTGGAATCGGTAATGCGTGAATTCGTTACCCAGCGTACCAATATTTTGTTGTGCACTACGATTATTGAAACGGGTATTGATGTGCCGACCGCTAATACCATCATCATGCATCGTGCAGATAAGTTTGGTCTTGCTCAATTACATCAATTACGTGGTCGTGTTGGGCGCTCACATCACCAGGCATATGCTTACCTTCTCGTTCCTGATCCTGAGGCACTTAGTAAGCAAGCACAATTGCGGCTCAATGCCATTCAGGCCATGGAAGAGCTTGGGTCTGGCTTCTATTTAGCCATGCATGACCTAGAGATTAGGGGTGCTGGTGAAGTGCTGGGAGACAAGCAGTCTGGTGAAATACATGAAATTGGTTTTCAGCTCTATACCGAAATGTTAAATCGCGCCGTCAAATCTTTACGAAATGGGAAGGAACCAGATTTACTTTCACCACTACAAGCAACGACAGATGTCAATCTCGGTGTCCCTGCTCTGTTTCCTTCTGACTATTGCCCCGATGTACATGAGCGCTTATCTCTCTATAAACGCTTTGCTGGTACCAATGATTTTTCAGAGCTCATGAACTTACGTGAAGAATTAGTCGATCGCTTTGGAGACCTTCCCGATCAAGCAAAGTCTTTTTATGAAACCCATCGTCTGCGTCTAGAAATGACTGGCTTTGGGATTAAGAAAATTGATGCCACTCCAGCATCTATTCAAATTCAATTTATTCCCAATCCGCCAATTGATCCATTGAAGATCATTCAACTCATTCAGAGTTCAAAATATATTCAGCTTAATGGACAAGATAAGCTCAAAGTACTTCCCCAGAAAGACCGTGAATTCGAAAGGCTCGAACAGCGTTTAGACGCTATTAGGCAAATATTAAGGCACCTGAACGAATCAGCAGTTCTCAGCACTGCAAAAGCCAATTAATTGTTCCCCATTATGATTAAAGCCATGACTAAGCTAAGCCTTGTTGCCCTCTCTAGAGAATCTATCTCTGAAAAACTGGTCTTTGAACTAAAAGATCGAGCAATTAAACTTGGGGTAGTGCTTCACTCAGTTGGTGGCCAGACCTCAAATGGCGCTTACTATTTAGAACGCTGGGAATCAAGTGAGCAATTAGATGTGGCTCAAAGAGAAAGTCTGCGTTCTATTGCGGCACTATTTAATAGTGATCTCTGCTTTTTAAAAGCCGGCCTTAAACTGACTGACATAAAAGTTCTGGCAATGGATATGGACTCTACCTTAATCAATATTGAATGCATTGATGAGATAGCTGACTTCACTGGCAAAAAGGCAGCAGTTGCTCAAATTACTGAAGCAACAATGCGTGGAGATATCAAAGATTTTCAAGAAAGTCTTCGTCGTCGTGTTGCCTTGCTAGAGGGTACATCAGCTGACATACTTGAAGCCGTTTATCGCGAGCGCTTACAGCCTAACCCGGGGGCCTCTGAATTATTAGCGGGCGCTAATCAGCGCGGTCTCTATACCCTGCTCGTATCTGGTGGATTCACCTTCTTTACCGAAAAAATGCGCCAGCAATTGGGCTTTAGACAGTCCCAAGCTAATACCCTTGAGATCATTGATGGCAGACTCACAGGCAAAGTGCTTGGGGAGATTGTGGATGGCGCAGTTAAAGCAGCCTACCTTGATCAAGCTTGCAGTGCTTTGGGGTGTACCAAAGCAAATGCAATCACGATTGGAGATGGTGCAAATGATCTCATCATGATGAGTGACTCTGGCATCAGTATTGCTTATAAAGCAAAGCCTATCGTCAAAGAAAAAGCCGACGCGGCTTTTGACCGAGTCGGCTTGGATGCTGCTTTGCTACTAATTTCTTAGCTATACGATTACAAACGCTCGAAAATAGTCGCAATACCTTGTCCACCGCCAATGCACATTGTTACTAATGCGTATTTACCTTGAACGCGCTGTAACTCATGAATAGCCTTAGTAGCAATAGCAGCTCCGGAACAACCAATTGGGTGACCTAAAGCAATTGCGCCACCATTCACATTGGTTTTAGCTGGATCTAAGCCTAAGCCTTTTGTTACCGCTAAAGCTTGAGCAGCAAATGCTTCATTAGACTCAATCACATCCATTTGCTCTAACTTCAGACCTGCACGTTCTAGTGCAAGCTTGGTTGCTGGAATAGGACCTTCGCCCATGATGTGATTAGGTACTCCAGCTACTGCATAAGAAACCAAGCGTGCAATAGGTTTGTGACCAGCCTTTTTTGCTGTTTCAGCATCAGCCAAAACAAAGAATGCTGCACCATCGTTAATGCCTGAGGCGTTACCAGCAGTAACAGAACCGCCCTCTTTTTTGAATACGGCCTTCATCTTGCCCAGAGTTTCCATAGTAGTTTCTGGTTTGCAATGCTCATCGGTATCAAATACCACATCGCCCTTGCGTGACTTAATAGTAATGGGAACGATTTGTGACTTGAAGCGACCTTCTTTGATCGCATGAGCAGCGCGACGATGAGACTCTACTGCGAGAGCATCTTGCTCTTCACGTGTCAGTTTCCATTTTTCAACGAGGTTTTCAGCAGTAACGCCCATATGACCAACACCAAATGGGTCAGTCAATACAGCAACCATCAAGTCTAGCATTTTGGTATCGCCCATGCGAGCACCACTACGCATAGCAGGAGAGCCATACATGCCACGTGACATCACTTCAACGCCACCACCAACACCATAATCGCAATCACCCAACATAATTTGCTGTGCAGTAGTCACAATTGCTTGCAAACCTGAACTGCATAAACGATTCAATGACATGGCTACAGATTCCATTGGTAAGCCAGCTTGAATAGCCGCAACACGCGCAACATAAGCGTAACGACTATCTGTTGGAATAGTATTGCCTACCGTAACGTAATTAATCAGAGCGGGATCAACCCCAGACCGTGTGACCGCCTCTTTCATCACAATGCCGCCGAGCTCAGAAGGCTCAAAGCTGCTGAGTGAACCATTGAAGGCGCCAATAGCGGAACGAACTGCACTTAAGACAACGACGTCACGACTCATATACATCCCCTTAGCAAAGCCCAAAAATAGGCTTAATTAACAATACGATCATTTTAATTATTATATTCTTCAAGTTTCGGCTATTAGGTCGTGCCCTTGCGAGCTAATAACGGTTGCCCGGATAATTTCCCCTGCACGATAGCGTTTTGAAGGTTTGCTGGCTGGCAAAACCCTCACCAAACCATCGATTTCAGGGGCATCACCGATTGTTCTACCAATTCCGCCCGATTCATCGACCCGATCAATAAGTACTTGAATTCTCTTGCCTATTTTTTTAGTCAAGCGCTTGACGGAAATTTCCTCTGCTTTTGCCATAAAACGTGCACGACGCTCCTCCCGAACGTCAACGGGAACTGGGTTTTCTAATAGATTGGCTGTAGCACCATCGACCGGTGAATAAGCAAAGCAACCAGCGCGATCTATTTGCGCTTCTTCTAAGAAATTTAACAGGTAATCAAACTCTGCTTCTGTCTCTCCAGGAAACCCTGCAATAAAGGTACTGCGTATAACTAATTCCGGGCAAGCAGTTCGCCAAGCCAAGATGCGCTCTAAATTTTTTTCACCACTAGCAGGCCGTTTCATTCTTTTAAGAACATCAGGATGGGCATGCTGTAGTGGAATATCTAAATAAGGCAGCACTCCATATCCGTATTCGGCAAACTCTGCCATGAGGGGTAAGATGTCGTCGACATGGGGATATGGATAAACATAATGTAGTCTTACCCAGGCCTCATGCTCACGCGCAATTTGATTTAATGCGTTTACCAAATCAAACATACGAGTCTTCACTGGCTTACCATCCCAAAAGCCAGTGCGATATTGGATATCAACGCCATAGGCACTTGTATCTTGAGAAACAACTAGTAACTCTTTAACGCCTGACTCAAATAAACGTTTTGCTTCTAACAAAACGTCTCCAATGGGTCTTGACACCAAATCACCACGAAGACTGGGAATAATGCAAAAAGTACAGCGGTGGTTGCAGCCCTCAGATATCTTTAAATAAGCATAGTGTTTTGGTGTGAGCTTGATTCCTATCGGGGGAACTAAGTCTACAAATGGGTCATGGGGCTTTGGCAAATGCAGATGAATTGCTTGCATGACCTCATCTGTGGCATGGGGGCCTGTAACCGCCAGCACTTTGGGGTGAATGCTCTGGATGAGATCACTGCCATCAGCGTTCTTTTTGGCTCCCAAGCAGCCAGTCACAATCACCTTGCCGTTTTCAGCAAGCGCTTCGCCAATTGCAGTAAGACTTTCTTCTACTGCTGAATCGATAAAGCCACAGGTATTGACGATAACGAGATCTGCGCCTGAGTAATCTTTTGCAGTCTCATATCCTTCAGCGCTCAGTTGCGTCAGGATTAGCTCAGAATCAACGAGGGCCTTAGGGCAACCTAAGGAGATAAAACCAATTGTTCCAGCCACAACTATTCTTTTTCGGATTTATTAGGCTGTGGAGTAAATGGAAAATTACCAAAAAGATTTTGTGATCCTTGCAATTGCTCTTGCATTTTCACAAATAGATCTTTGCTTTGTTCCATGTAATTTCCCATCAAGCCTTGCATGAGAGGATTTTGGAGATTCATCATCGCAGACCAAGCCTCAGGTGTACTGCCAGCCCCTAGACCTTTTGTTTGATCGCCCAATTTATTGTGGATATCGACAAAAGACTGCATGGTCTTTTCGAGATAATTTCCCATCAAGCCCTGCATGGAGTTGCCATAAAAGCGAATGATCTGAGAAAGCATTTGTGAAGAAAAGACGGGCGCACCCCCGGCCTCTTCCTCAAGAATGATTTGCAGCAAAATGTTGCGAGTGAGATCCTCATCAGTCTTTGCATCGATGACTTTAAATACCTCATTTGCCATCACCAAGTTTTTAATATCAGAAAGGGTGACATAAGTACTGGTTTGGGTATCGTAAAGACGACGATTCGGATATTTCTTGATGAGGCGGTCTTCACCATCTCGCTTTGTTCTCGTAACCATTTTTTTCCTTGCTGAATACTGCAATGCAACATCAGCTTAGTTTATCTCTTTCATGATGTAAAGATAAATAAGCTGTGTTGAGTGAATTACTTGAGGCATATTAATGTTGCACTGCAGTATTAGCCAGTATGAATGCCGCCATTTAATGAGAAGTCCGCCCCAGTTGCATAGCCACCATCTTCAGAAGCAATCCAACAGCAGATTGAAGCTATTTCATTGGGGGTACCTAAACGCTTAACTGGTATTCCAGAAACAATCTTCTCGAGAACATCTTCGCGTATAGCTTTGACCATGTCGGTACCGATGTAACCAGGAGAAACCGTATTGACTGTAACGCCCTTCGTAGCAACTTCTTGTGCCAAGGCCATCGTAAATCCATGTAAGCCGGCTTTAGCAGTTGAATAATTCGCCTGACCAAACTGGCCTTTTTGTCCGTTTACAGAAGAAATATTAATGACGCGGCCCCAGTTATTTTCAACCATACCTTCAATCACTTGCTTAGTTACATTGAATAATGAATTCAGGTTGGTATCAATCACAGCCTTCCAAGCATCAGGCGTCATCTTACGGAATACGCTGTCACGTGTAATGCCCGCATTGTTAACTAGTACATCAACACGACCTACTTCTGCCTTAACCTTCTCAAAAGCAGCAACAGTACTATCCCAATCTGAGACATTCCCCTCTGAAGCAATAAAGTCATAGCCTAGAGCCTTTTGTTCGCCAATCCAGCGATCTTTACGAGGTGAATTTGGACCACAACCAGCAATCACTTTAAATCCATCTTTTGCTAGACGTTGGCAGATAGCCGTTCCGATACCACCCATGCCACCAGTTACATATGCGACTTTTTGAGACATTACTTTCCCCTTTAAAAACTTTCGTTAATTGATTCTGTACTTAAGTTGTTTGAGCTGCCTTTTCTTTAACATATATTCCAGGGGCAGCCTCCATTTGCTTGTACTTCGTATTACCAAATATTGGGCTTGCAGGTTTCTTCTCCCCGCTATATTGCTCAAGCCACCCTGTGTAGTTAGGCCACCAACTACCGTTAATTTGTTTGGCACCTTCTAGCCATTCATCTGCTGTTACAGCAATCTTGTTATTTTCAAAGTAATAGCGTTTGTTCTTAGCAGGAGGGTTAATGACGCCTGCAATATGCCCTGAAGCACCTAGGACAAAACGATTTTTTCCTTTGAGAAGATGGGTAGATGCATAAGCCGATTGCCAAGGCACAATATGGTCTTCTTGAGATGCATATATATAGGCTGGGCACTTGATCTTGCCTAAATCAATTTTTTCCCCACAGATAGTCAGCTTGCCAGGTTTAACGAGGTCATTCTGAAGGTAGGTATGGCGCAAGTACCAGCAGTACATATTGCCAGGAAGATTTGTAGAATCACCATTCCAATAAAGCAGGTCAAAAGGCGGTGGAGAGTTTCCTTTGAGGTAATTCTCAACAACATAATTCCATACAAGATCATTGGGCCTCAAGAAAGAAAAGGTATTACCTAAATCGAGACCAGACATCATTCCATACTTACCGTTATTACCGCCGATGGTGTTCTCGCGCAGTTCCACCATGCCTTCATCAATAAAAACATCCAAAATACCGGTGTTGGTGAAGTCCAATAGAGTCGTAAATAGAGTTAAGCTTGCAACAGGATGTTCATCACGAGCAGCCAGTACGGCTAAGGCCGAACTTGTTAGGGTGCCTCCGACACAAAAACCAAGGATATTGATTTTCTTGATATTGCTAATATCTTTGACAACCTCAATGGCTTTAATGACGCCTTTACCTACATAGTCATCCCAGCTCACTTCTGCCATGGAGGCATCTGGGTTTTTCCATGAAACCAAAAATACGGTATGGCCCTGGGAAACCATATGTCGGACTACCGAGTTATCGGGTTGTAAATCCAAAATATAGTATTTATTGATACAGGGTGGCACCATTAAATACGGGCGCTCAAAGACTGTATCGGTCAGAGGCGTATATTGAATTAATTCAAATAAGTCATTACGAAATATTACGTGACCCTCTGTAGTCGCAATATTCTTACCAACTTCAAAAGCACTCTCATCGGTCTGTGAGACTTTGCCCTTCTTCATATCACCAAGCAGGTTCACAATTCCCTTCTGTAGTGATTGCCCTTGGGTGCTAATAATATTTTCAAGAACTTCCGGATTGGTAGCGATAAAGTTTGATGGAGAAAGCGCATCAATCATTTGCTCGGTCGTAAAAAGAATTTTTTGCTTAGTCTTTTCGTCGGTGTCCACTGCTTTAGCTAAAGACATCAGATGTTTTGAGTTGAGTAGATACGTAGCTGCAATGACCTTGCTCCAAGAAGAGTGCCACGCTTTACCAGCAAAGCGACGGTCCTTAACCTCTATAGCCTCAGGATTCGTTGCAATATGAGCTAACTCTGCGAAGTATTCTTTTTGGATTTCTGTCAAACGCTCTGGCGGAATCATCGCCATATGGTGAGGCGCCAAAGATGGCGTTGCACCGGGGTTCATGCCTGCAAACATAAGTAGTCTCTTCAATTAATTAAGAACATTCTCGAGCTATACAGCTTATAAAGTTATACGCAATAACCCTAGCCATAGGGCTAAGCTAGTATTTACCCGCACAAGATTGGGGCTATTTAGCAATCCAAATGAGAGAGGCAAATCGTCCGCTTACCCCATCACGACGGTAGGAGAAAAATCGACCCCCATCTTTCACAGTGCAAAACTCGCCCCCAAAGATTGAGTGAACTCCCGCTTCTTTGAGTCGGTCTCGGGCAAGCTGATATATATCCGCTAAATACTTTCCAGGTTTGTTCGCTATAGGTAGGAAGCATTTTGCTATGTCGTGTAGCCCTGATTCTGCAAAGCGCCCTACGACATCCTCGCTAACTTCAAAAGATTCTGGGCCAATTGCAGGGCCCATCCAGGACACCAAATCTGAAGCATGAGTATGTGGGGCAAGCTTGAGGATTTCGCTGACGGTGTTCTCTAAAACACCATTACACAGCCCTCGCCAGCCAGCATGAGCTACCCCAATTACAGAACCGTCAGCGCTCGAAAATAGCACTGGAAGACAATCCGCTGTCATGATCACTAAGACCTCATCTGGAATATTACTTACTGCAGCATCTGCCTCAATAGAATTTTTAGATCCTCCAGAGCGGCTTTTTGGCGTACTTACCTGAATGCCATGGGTTTGCTTTAACCAAACAGGCTCAGTTGGCAGAAGCTTGCTCACAATTTGTCGATTAGCGATTACCTTAGATGATTCATCTCCGACATGATCCCCTAAATTAAGAGTGCCATAAGGCGCATTGCTTACCCCGCCATCCCGAGTTGTGACCAGGGTATGCACATTTTTTGGGGCTGGCCAAATTGGCTTAATCAGATTCATAGTTGATGATCGTTATTGATGGAAGCTAATAAAGCCTCTTCTTTTGGGAGCACCTCTACGCTCATGCCTACTTGCGGCAACAAATCCATTAAATCGCTGGGCGGTAAGCGAAACCAAGTCAACCATTGATGGCTAAGTGGGTGCTGCAGACTTAAAGCGTAGGCATGTAATGCCTGACGTTCGAACGGAAGTAATTTAGAGGCTCCAGGGGTCTTCTTACGGTAAACAGGGTCTCCTAAGAGCGGAAAACCTAAGGATTCAAGATGAACACGGATTTGGTGAGTGCGCCCAGTTTCTAAACGACATTCGAGCAAAGCAAGCTTTGACTCATTGAACACTCCCTTTGCAAGTCGTCGAAATAAGGTTGCCGCTGGCTTTCCTTGTGCGTTTCCAGCTGCCATTCTGAGGCGATCACGCTGATCTCTCCCTACCGATGCCAAGACTTTACCTTGACTTGGTGGCTCACCCCAAACCCAGGCTAAATAACGGCGTCCAACCGTTCTTTCTTGTAGTTGCCTCACCAAGGCGGTTTGGGCTTGAGAGGTACGGGCTACTACCATCAGGCCCGAAGTATCCTTATCTAAACGGTGGACTATTCCCGCCCTCGGAAGAGATTTGAGTTCTGGGTAGCGGAATAAAAGCCCGTTTAATAAGGTTCCAGACCAATTACCAGCAGCTGGATGAACTACCAGCCCTGGCTGCTTATTGATCACGATGAGGCTTTCATCTTCATAAACAATGTCCAGCGGTATATTCTCCGGGCTAAAGGAAAATTGCTCAGGCATTTCTTGAGGAAAGACCTTAATGCTCTCGCCACCCCTTAGCAAATACCGAGCCTTAGTGACTTTTCCATCCACCATAACCGCACCAGCCTCTACCCAGGCCTTCAGTCGATTTCGCGAATAATCCGGTAAAGACCCCGCCAATACCTTGTCGAGCCTCTCTCCAGCCATCTCTAAAGGAATATCTAGGGAAATGAAATCCTCTTCATCGATATAATCGGTAGAATTCGATTCAGGAGTTTGCGGCAATGCCACGCTTAAAAAGCCTTTCAGTTATGTCCGACGTAATATCAGACGCCAGTTTAAGGCTTGCAGGGAATATTACCCCACAAAAAGAACATGCTATTTGTCAGTTCAGGCCTTTCTATCTCCTTTTATTATCCTTAATTGCCCTATTTATTCTTGCTGGTTGCGCAGGTAGCGAAGGCCAAAAGGACGATACCGATATTTGGTCTGAATCTAAGCTTTACTCAGAAGCAACCGACAAGTTAAATGATGCCGACTTTGCTAAATGCGGCAAGTACTTTGACAAACTAGAAGCACGCTTTCCATTTGGCCCTTATTCACAACAAGCGCAAATTAACGCTGCCTATTGCTACTGGAAAGCACAAGAGCAAACTCAAGCATTAGTTGCAATCGATCGCTTCATCAAACTGCATCAAGGTAGCCCAAACCTAGATTACGCCTACTACCTTAAGGGACTCATCACTTTTAATGATGATCTGGGATGGCTTGGTAAATTTACAGGGCAAGATTTAAGCGAGCGTGATCCAAAAGCGGCTAAAGAAGCGTTTGAATCTTTTAAGGTGGTCGTTGAACGCTTTCCGAATAGTAAATACGCTCCCGATGCTTTAGATCGAATGCGCTATATCGTGAACTCTCTTGCGGAGGCTGATGTCATCGTTGCGCGTTTTTATTATCAGCGTGGCGCCTATTTAGCTGCTGCAAACCGTGCCCAGTTAGTCATTCGTGACTATGATCGCGCCCCTGCCGTAGAAGAAGCTCTCTATCTGCTCTACAAATCCTATGAAAAGTTAGGCATGGCAGATCTTAGTAACGATACTGCACGAGTCTTTAAGTTGAATTTTCCAGATAGCCAAATGTTAGTGACTGGTCAACGAGTACAAAAGGAGCGTAAATGGTGGCAGATCTGGAATAGGTCATCCCAATAGACTAATTTCGTGACACTAGAAAATAAAACTCCATTCAAATTGAATGGAGTTTTTTATTTAGCACTTTTTATTTCACAACTATTTAACAACAACAGGTACTCGTTGAGCTAGAGCACAGAGCAATTCATACCCAATGGTATCGCTCATATGCGCTACCTCATCAACAGGAACATTATCTCCCCAGAGCTCAACAACGCTACCTATTTTTGCTGCAGGAGCTTGGCGCAGATCAATTGTTAACATGTCCATCGATACGCGACCAACTATGGGGCAAATCATTCCATTACCATGGTTTGCCTCGCTTACCCAAACTGGAGTGCCATCTTTGGCATGCCTTGGATATCCATCTGCATAACCACATGCCACGACACCAATGCGCATATCTTCAGGAGCTTCATAGCGACCGCCATAGCCGACACGATCTCCCTTTTTAAGGTCTTGTATATCAATAATTTCACTTTGTAGATGCATGACTGCTTTTAAGTGTGCATGCTCAATGTCTGCATAAATACCAGTCGGAGATGCACCATATAGCATGATCCCAGGCCTTACCCAATCACCCAAGGCATTGCGATGCCAAAGAATGGCTGCAGAATTTGCTAAAGAAGTTGGTGCGTCCAAGCCTTCAATCGTTTCGTTAAATAGTTCAAGCTGACCTCCAACTGTTGGTAAGCGACCTACCTGATCCGCATTTGCAAAATGCGTCATATGGTGCATTTTGTATCCGGCAGCGTGTAGGCGATGAAATGCTGTTCTATAGGCTGCAGGCTTAAAACCAAGGCGATTCATACCGGTATTCATTTTCAGAAACACATTCATTGGCTTATGAGGCTTATAAGATTCAAGCCAAAGAACTTGGGCTTCACAGTGGACAACTAGATCACAGACCAACTTTTCTGCTAAAGCAACTTCATTTTCATGAAATAACCCTTCTAAAAGTAGGATTCGACCTTGCCATCCATCTTCCCTGAGTCGACCAGCATTATGGATACTTAAGAGCGCAAAACCATCGGTTGAAGCTAATCCTTTTAAGGCAGCGTCAAAAGAGTGGCCATAGGCTCTAGATTTAATAACAGACCAAATTTTCGATTGCGGCGCAAGTTCGCGAACTCTGTTTAAATTATGCTGAAAGGCATCTGTGTGAATGGATGCCAAAATTGGTCTATTAATCAGGCCATTAGCTGAGCTGCCCATATTCACCCCTCCTTTCGTGTTTTAATTGACTGAATGACTAGATTGTACGAATGAACCGTAGTTTTTACATCATTATGTCGGCGCAATTTTTTTCGTCGCTTGCTGATAACGCCCTCCTTATTGCTGCTATTGCTCTATTGGCCCAGCTACATGCGCCGGCCTGGATGACCCCTTTACTTAAATTGTTTTTTGTATTGTCTTATGTCGTCCTGGCAGCATTTGTAGGCGCCTTTGCAGATTCTCGCCCTAAGGGTAATGTCATGTTCATTACTAACACTATCAAGTTTGTGGGTTGTGTAGTCATGCTATTTGGTAGTCATCCTTTATTAGCTTATGCCATTGTTGGCTTAGGAGCGGCTGCCTATTCACCAGCCAAATACGGCATTCTTACCGAACTACTTCCCCCAGAAAAATTAGTCGCTGCAAATGGCTGGATTGAGGGTCTCACCGTAGGATCAATTATTCTTGGTACCGTTTTGGGTGGAATCTTAATTAGCAACACCGTCTCTCAAAGTCTACTCTCTTTAGATTTGCCAGCGATCGATACTGGGGTTGATACACCTGCTGAATCTGCCATCATGATCATCATGATGATTTACATCATTGCGGCTCTGATCAATCTCAAGATTCCAGATACAGGTGCACGTTACGTTTCTCAAAAAGCGAATCCCATTGAATTAATCAAAGATTTTTCAGTTTGTTTTAAAACGCTCTGGAATGATCGTCTTGGCCAAATCTCTCTGGCAGTTACCACTTTATTTTGGGGTGCTGGTGCTACGCTTCAATTTATTGTGATTAAGTGGGCTCAAGTTGCACTGCATATGAGCTTATCTCAAGGGGCTATTCTTCAGGCTATTTCCGCTGTAGGCGTCGCTGGTGGAGCCATTTGGGCCGCCTGGCGTATACCTCTTCGCAATTCCTTGAATGTTCTACCCTATGGGATTGCAATGGGTTTAGTAGTCTGTGTAATGGCTGTTTATAACTCCGATATGCTACCCAATACAACGATCATGACGATTGGCAAATTAGATGTTTCGCTCAATCTCTTGCCTGCCTACTTTCTCTTAATTTTAGTGGGATGGTTAGCAGGCTATTTCGTTGTCCCCATGAATGCCCTTTTACAACATCGTGGTCACGTATTGATGTCTGCCGGTCATTCAATTGCCGTGCAAAACTTTAATGAAAATATCTCTGTGTTAATGATGCTTTTAATTTACTCACTGCTAATTTGGTTAGATGTTCCAGTCTATGCTGTCATTATTGGATTTGGAGTCACAGTCAGCTTGATTATGTGGCTAGTCATCAAAAGACATGCTAGGAATCAGGCGGAATACGATTCTATGCATCTCATTGGAGAGCACAAGGTTTAAATGGTTGGACTCACTAAATATTTTGCAGGACAGACTTCGCTAGCAATAGATCCTGCCAAAATAAAGCCTTATCTTGTGGTTTAGCGAGGATCTGAACCAAGTCAAAAGTTGCAATGACTGGGATTTCTTCATCATTTCCCGAGTTAAGGGCTAAAACCGTCTCCCGCAATTGCGGCAAAGCATCCCGCTCACCTGTTATTTTTTGAGCTACTGAACCCCCAAATGCGATTGCTACTACCGGCAAGCCATTGCTTGGGAACGCTAACTCACTGAGGTTTTCAGAAGCGCTTTTCCAGCTCCATTCTTGAGGGCTTAGGCCTAATACCCGAATCACATTCTCAAATAAGATCTGCGCATCACCTTGGGCTTGAGTACCAAAGAACCACCAATTAGCCTGTGGAGGCCTACTTTGAGTGTTTGGCTCAGCCGATACCTCTTGAGGGCCATCTTTGGAGGCCCACTGGGTAATTCCCATTTCTTTTAGAAAGCTTGAATGTATATTGCTCATAACTCTAGCTTAATGGATTTAGCCATAACCATCGCATCCTCGCGATGACCTGTTTGGGCATCTAATGGGTAATAGTTTTTTCTGACACCAATCTGCTCATAAGCCAATGATTGATACAACTTAACAGCCGCAATATTGGATGGCCTCACTTCTAAAACTATTCTAGGCATCTTTTGCTGTGCCGCAACACCCTCAATCGCCGACATCATTCGTGAACCAAGCCCAAGTTTTCGTAACTTAGGAGAAACCGTAATATTAAGTAAATGTAATTCATCTACGGCAGGAAATAGGATGCAATATGCCCATAGTATTAAAGGATCTAAGTAAGATCCTTTAATCGCTTGATCTACCTGTGGGCGAATACAGTAAGCCCAGTGTCCTGCGGCTAAAGAATCTGTAAAGTTTCCTCTAGTCCAGGGATGAAGATGAGAAACTGTTTCTATTTCTAGGACTGCATCTAAGTCTGCAGTCTGCATCGGCAAAAAAGAGAGTTCAGCTATTCCTGTAGAAGAATTTGCATTAACAGACTTGGACATTATTTGAATGCCTCAATGCGCTCTTGTGTTGTTAAGGCAACTTTATTACGAATATAGAGGGGCTCTAGATCTCGCACATGACATTGCTGACCAGCCAAGTACATTTGTTGGGCACACTCCAAAATACCTAGAGCAGAAATATGAATTTCTGGATCTAGAGAAATTGTTGGAAGCGTCCGAGGGATAGCACTCATCAGGCGCTCACCATAGGTCTTAAGTGCACTTCCGGCTAAAAATTCAATTCCAAGAAAATCAATCTCTTGGGGATTAGAGAGGTGGATTTCGCCTATGCGAATGGGTAATTGATCGAGGGTCGTTTCGTACTTAGCCCAATAAATTTCATCCATTCGCGCATCTAAGGCTATCACGAAGCTCTTGGGCTTTGCTTGCTCAAAAGAATAAGTATGGCTTAATTGTGCTGCTACAGCATCAAGACTTGCTACAGGCAAAACAGGTAACGCATTGGAGATTGCAAGTCCCTGCACTGCAGCCACACCTAGTCGAACACCCGTAAATGCTCCGGGACCGATGCCAATAGCTACAGCATCAAGCTCTGTTAATTTTAAATTTGCTTCATTTAAAACTTCCTCAACCCATGGAAGCAGTAACTGGCTAGCGCCAGCCGATACCAGCTCATGTCGGAGTATTGGTGCACAGTCATCTAAAGATAAAGCCACCGAACACCAAGCAGTTGATGTGTCGATGGCTAGAATGCGTGTCAATTTGAACTCGTTTTCTTTGCTTGGAAAGCCAAATTATGAACCCAATCCGGCAATCACCTCGGGTGGCGCTTGAACAAGCTCAATGAGCACCCCTTCCCCGCAAATTGGGAACTCCTCGTTCCCTTTTGGGTGCACAAAGGTAATGTCATAGCCTGCTGCGCCCTTACGAATGCCCCCAGGAGCAAAACGTAAGCCCTTGGCAGTGAGCCATTCAACCGCCTTAGGAAGGTTATCTACCCATAAGCCGATATGGTTAAGAGGGGTTTGATGAACAGCTGGTTTCCTTTCAATATCAAAAGGCTGCATAAGATCTACTTCAATTTCATTGACACCTTTACCAATCGTGCAAATATCTTCATCCACGTTTTCACGCTCAGAAACAAATGTGCTTTTATATTCAAAGCCCAGCATATCCACCCATAATGTCTTAAGACGTTCTTTGCTTTCGCCACCAATAGCAATTTGTTGTATTCCTAAAACTTTGAATGGTTTATTTGACATCATCTCTCCTTATTCGAAACGAATGATCAATTGATCCACTGCTAAGCTATCGCCTTCAATAGCGAAGATCTCTGCTACCACCCCATCTTGCAGCGCAGAAATAGTATTTTCCATTTTCATAGCTTCAATAGAGGCTAGTTTTTGTCCAGCCGTAACGGTATCGCCAGTTTTGACTACGATCTTTGTTAAAAGACCAGGCATTGGAGACATCACTAACTTAGAGGTATCTGGCGGCAACTTTACTGGCATACGACGCTGGAGCTCAGCGCCTAATGGACTCAGAACCATACATTCGTAGTGAGCGCCATCTAAAACTAAAACGTATCTCACACCACGACGCTCGACCTGTGCCGTTACTTTGTGAGTGCCGTTAATAGTTGCATTGAGACAAATTTGTCCTGGTCGCCAGTTGCTAACGATGTTGTAACGGCTAACGCCATCGGCCTCATCGATATAGACAGAATAAATTCCATCCTTTAGCTCAACTCGAATAGGTATTTCGATTGGATCAACCATTGAGCCTGTTTTTTTACCTGTCACAACAACAAACTTCTTAGCAATGATCATTTCATGTCCTGCTAGTTGGCCATCAATCATCTTGATGTGCTCAAGGTAGCGATAACGCATAAATGCAGCTAAGGCTGCTAAGCGTCTAGGGTCAGTTGGCTGAACAGAATCTTTCTTGAAACCTTCCGGATATTCTTCTGCAATAAAACCGGTTGTAAAATCTCCATTTACAAAACGTGGATGTTGCAATAAAGCAGATTGAAATGGAATATTGGAATGAATGCCACGAATCACAAAGTCATTTAATGCAGCACGCATCTTTTCAATAGCTTCAGCACGATCTTTACCATGAACAATCAACTTTGCGATCATGGAGTCGTAGTGCATAGGGATCTCACCGCCTTCGTAGACACCTGTGTCTACGCGGACACCGTTTTCTGTGTCTGGCGGGCGGTATTTCACTAGACGACCTGTAGAAGGCAAGAAATTGCGAAAGGGGTCATCTGCATTAATACGACATTCCATTGACCAACCATCTAGCTTTACATCCTCTTGCTTGAATGCCAATTTTTCGCCAGCAGCAACCCGAATCATTTGCTCAACAAGGTCCAGGCCTGTAATACTTTCGGTTACTGGATGCTCTACTTGTAAACGGGTATTCATCTCTAAGAAGTAAAACGACTTATCTTTACCAACTACAAACTCCACGGTGCCGGCGGATTGGTAATTGACTGCACGTGCCAAGGCAAGTGCTTGTTCACCCATCGCCTTACGGGTGACAGGATCAATGAATGGCGATGGCGCTTCTTCGATAACCTTTTGGTGACGACGCTGAATCGAGCAGTCACGCTCATTGAGATACACCAAGTTCCCATGAGCATCACCCAATACCTGAATCTCGATATGGCGCGGACCTTCAACAAACTTCTCAATGAAGATCCGATCATCGCCAAAGCTAGTCATTGCTTCTGTTTTACAAGCCACAAATCCCTCTGCTGCCTCTTTATCATTAAAAGCAACTCGCAGTCCTTTTCCGCCGCCGCCAGCAGAAGCCTTAATCATGACTGGGTAACCAATGCCTTGAGCAATCTTAACCGCCTCTTCAGACGTAGCAATGGCCTCGTTATGACCTGGAATGGTATTGACTTTTGCTTCTATCGCTAGTTTCTTCGAGGCAATCTTGTCACCCATAGCGGCAATGGATTGGTACTTAGGCCCGATAAAGACAATGCCCTCCTCTTCACAACGTCTAGCAAACTGCTCATTCTCAGACAGAAATCCATAACCAGGATGGACTGCTTCTGCTCCAGTATCTTTGCAGGCTTGAATAATGCGATCCATTAGCAAATACGACTCTCTGGAAGGTGCTGGCCCAATACATACAGCCTCATCAGCCAATTGCACATGACGCGCCTCTTTATCTGCCTCAGAGTAGACCGCCACAGTCTTAATACCCATCTTTTTAGCTGTTTTAATAACCCGACAAGCAATCTCGCCACGGTTCGCAATTAATATTTTCTTAAACATTTTCGTAGTCATTATCTTTTGCGCCTTCACAGAGGAATATTGCCGTGTTTACGGGCAGGATTCTTTAATTCTTTATCTTTGAGCATTGCCAAGGAGCGGGCGATACGTTTACGTGTTTCATGAGGCAGAATGACGTCATCAATATAACCACGACGACCAGCTACAAATGGATTAGCAAACTTTGCTTTGTACTCAGCCTCACGAGCGGTAATTTTTTGCGGGTCTGATTTCTCTTCACGGAAAATAATTTCTACAGCACCCTTTGGTCCCATTACTGCAATTTCTGCAGAGGGCCAAGCAAAATTGACGTCACCTCGTAAGTGCTTTGACGCCATCACATCATATGCTCCGCCATACGCTTTACGGGTGATTAATGTCACCTTAGGTACAGTGCAATCTGCGTAGGCATAGAGTAGTTTTGCCCCATGCTTAATGATGCCGCCGTATTCCTGTGCGGTACCCGGCATAAATCCAGGTACATCTACTAAGGTAACTACTGGAATATTAAATGCATCGCAGAAGCGTACAAATCGCGCTGCTTTAATGGAGGCTTTAATGTCTAAACAACCTGCTAAGACTAAAGGTTGGTTTGCTACGATGCCGATAGTTCGTCCTTCCATACGGGCAAAGCCAATCACAATATTTTTGGCGTAATCAGGCTGAAGCTCAAAAAACTCACCATCGTCTGCGATCTTACAAATCAACTCTTTCATGTCATACGGTTGATTTGGATTAGATGGAACTAAGGTATCTAATGAAAAATCAGGCTCCTCAGTGCGATTAGCTCCTTTAATAAGCGGTGGTTTTTCTCGATTTGACAGCGGAAGATAGTTAAAGAAGCGACGCAACATCATGATGGCTTCAACATCATTATCAAAGGCGAGATCACAAACGCCGGATATTGTGGAATGAGTGACTGCGCCGCCTAACTCTTCTGAAGTGACATCCTCATGGGTAACCGTCTTAACGACTTCTGGACCAGTCACAAACATATAGGAGCTATCTTTGACCATAAAAATAAAATCGGTCAATGCTGGTGAGTACACGGCTCCACCAGCACAAGGACCCATGATCAAGGAAATCTGAGGGATCACACCTGAAGCAGTCACGTTGCGCTGAAAAATCTCTGCATAACCGCCTAAAGACGCAACGCCCTCTTGAATGCGTGCACCGCCAGAGTCATTTAATCCAATTACTGGAGCGCCAACCTTAAGAGCTTGATCCATGATCTTGCAGATCTTTTCAGCATGGGCTTCTGACAAAGAGCCGCCTAATACGGTGAAGTCTTGAGAGAAAACAAAGACTAAACGACCATTAATCATTCCGTAACCAGTAACCACACCATCACCGGGGACGGTTTGATCAGCCATTCCAAAATCATGGCAACGATGTTCTACGAACATATCCCACTCTTCGAATGTGCCAGCATCAAGCAAAAGTTCAATACGCTCACGGGCAGTGAGCTTGCCCTTTTCATGTTGAGCCTGAATACGCTTTTGACCACCACCTAATCGGGCAAGCTCACGCTTTGCTTCGAGTTGTTGAATGATTTCCTTCATTTCCTACTCCTTAGAAAAATTCATGCCCCATGGACTCTAGTAAGCGTCTCGCAGCTACTGAAGCGGCCATGGTTCCTGCATTTACCTGCGCAATTAAGATTGGCAATAGTTCTTGAACTTCTGCATTGTTACGAAACGCATTTTTTAGGCCTGCATCGATGCGATCCCACATCCATGCTCCCGCTTGTTGTTTACGACGGGATTCAAATTTGCCATTCGCTCTTTGTAGTTTTTCGAAATGGCTGACCTTCTTCCATAGTTCAGGCATGCCTTTACCATTAAGTGCGCTCAGCGTAATAACCGCTGGATGCCAAAACTCTTGGTCGTGAGATGTATGATCTGGATTGCCTTGAAACCCCAGCAAGCGCAATGAGCTCGTAATAAATAATTGCGCACGCATTGCTGCATCTGGGTCAATATCTACTTTATTGATGGCTATCAAATCAGCAATTTCCATTACGCCTTTTTTAATTGCTTGTAGATCGTCACCAGCGTTAGGTAGTTGCATGAGTAAGAACATATCTGTCATACCTGCGACCGCAATTTCACTTTGTCCGACTCCAACTGTTTCAACAATGATGATGTCAAAACCAGCTGCCTCAGCAACTAACATGGCTTCACGGGTTTTCTCTGCAACACCTCCAAGCGTTCCTGAGGATGGACTTGGACGGATAAACGCATCTTCTAAAACGGAAAGGCGCTCCATGCGAGTTTTATCACCCAAAATAGATCCGCCAGATAAACTTGAAGATGGATCAATCGCCATCACAGCAACTCGATGTCCTTTTTGGATGAGATAAAGTCCTAAGGACTCAATCAAGGTTGACTTACCTACACCTGGAACCCCAGAGATCCCTAAACGAAATGACTTTCCTGTTTTTGGCAACAGTGTATTGAGCACATCATCAGCGCGCTTGCGATGATCAAGACGGGTTGATTCAAGCAAAGTAATGATCTTCGCTAGAGCACGTCGCTGTTGGGGCGAAGGCGCACCAGTGAGATCATTCACTAAGGCTTGATCAGCAGCGGGAAGCATGCTATTCGATCCGTTTTAAGTTGGTTTTACTGATTTACGAATTTGCTCAAGCACATCCTTTGCTGAAGCGGGGATGGGTGTGCCTGGACCATAAATGCCCTTAACACCTGCCTCATAAAGGAACTCGTAATCTTGTCTTGGAATCACTCCACCCACAAAGACAATGATGTCATCAGAGCCCTGTTTCTTGAGCTCGGCAATGATCGCAGGCACTAAGGTTTTATGACCAGCCGCAAGCGTTGAAACACCCAATGCATGAACATCGTTTTCAATAGCTTGACGGGCACATTCTTCAGGCGTTTGAAACAAGGGTCCAATATCAACGTCAAAACCTAAGTCTGCATAGGCGGTTGCAACCACCTTAGCGCCACGGTCATGGCCATCTTGACCAAGCTTAGCGATCATCACACGCGGGCGACGACCAAAATCCTTGGCAAAGTCAGCAATTTCTACTTTGAGTTTTTCCCAGCCTTCGGCTGAGTCATAGGCAGCTGCATACACACCGGTCACCTTTTGAGTATCGGCGCGATGGCGCCCATAAATTTTCTCTAACGCATCAGATACTTCACCAACAGTCGCGCGCAAACGCATGGCATTTACAGTTAACTCTAATAAGTTACCAGTATTGTCATGTGCAGCTTTGGTTAATGCTTCTAATGCGGTCTCTACTTTTTTACTATCACGCTTTGCTCTAATTTCTTTTAAGAGTTCAACTTGACCTTCGCGAACACGATCGTTATCAATCATCAAGACGTCGACAAGATCTTCCTTTTCAAGCTTGTATTTGTTAACGCCTACGATTACATCTGAACCAGAATCAATTTTGGCCTGTTTTTCAGCTGCTGAAGCTTCAATCTTCAGTTTTGCCCAACCGCTCTCAACGGCTTTAGTCATACCCCCCATAGCATCCACTTCTTGAATAATTTCCCAAGCCTTGTCAGCCATCTCTTGAGTTAGGTTCTCCATCATGTATGAACCAGCCCAAGGATCTATGACGCTGGTGATGTGGGTCTCTTCCTGAAGAATTAACTGGGTATTCCGCGCAATCCGGCTCGAGAACTCAGAAGGTAAAGCAATTGCTTCATCAAAGGAGTTTGTATGCAGGGATTGTGTCCCACCAAATACCGCTGCCATTGCCTCCACAGTTGTTCTTACTACGTTGTTGTAGGGGTCTTGCTCAGTCAGTGACCAACCCGATGTTTGGCAATGGGTGCGTAGCATTAGAGACTTTGGACTCTTAGGCTCAAAAGACTTCATGATGCGCCACCACAGTAGTCTTGCAGCGCGTAACTTAGCGACTTCTAAATAGAAGTTCATACCGATTGCAAAGAAGAAAGATAAGCGACCCGCAAAGCCATCCACATCTAAACCCTTTGCTAATGCTGTTTTTACATACTCTTTGCCATCAGCCAATGTGAAAGCCAATTCCAAAACCTGATTAGCACCAGCTTCTTGCATGTGATAACCCGAAATCGAAATCGAGTTAAATTTAGGCATGTGTTTAGCGGTGTATTCAATAATGTCGCCAATAATGCGTATCGATGGTTCAGGTGGGTAAATATAAGTATTTCGCACCATGAACTCTTTCAGAATATCATTCTGAATCGTTCCAGATAGCTGCTCTTGTTTGACGCCCTGCTCTTCGCCAGCAATGATGTAACCAGCAAGCACAGGTAGCACAGCGCCATTCATCGTCATGGAAACAGAAACTTTGTCCAATGGAATACCATCGAACAAAATCTTCATGTCTTCTACTGGATCAATCGCGACGCCAGCCTTACCAACGTCACCAGTCACCCTTGGGTGATCTGAGTCATAACCACGGTGAGTAGCCAAGTCAAAGGCAACGGAAACACCTTGACCGCCAGCAGCCAAAGCATTGCGATAAAAAATATTTGATTCTTGGGCTGTAGAGAAACCAGCATATTGACGAATAGTCCATGGGCGAACTGAGTACATTGTTGCTTGAGGACCTCGAACAAATGGCTCGAAACCGGGCAAGGTGTCGGTGTAGTTCAGACCCTGGGTATCTGCGGAGGTATACAGCGCCTTAAGTTTGATGCCATCTGGCGTATCCCAACCAAGCTTATTGACGTCACCATGAGGCGCTGATTTCTGTGCAGATTTCTTCCAAGCATCTAAATTCGATTCTGGAACTGTTGGCCATGCATTTTTTGAAGAACTATTCTTTTCCGAACTCACAAAGTGCTCCTAATAAGATTTGTTGCATTGCATCTAATTCTCCATATTCTGCTTGACTATTACTGATTTGTCCAGTTACCATGTATACATAATTATGAATACAAAACTGAAAAATAGAGCACTATATGAAGACGTAGCAGATAGGCTGCGTGAAGAGATCTTTAGCAAGAATTTAACTCCTGGAAGCTGGCTGGACGAGCAATCTCTAGCAATGCAATTTGGAATAAGCCGTACACCAATGCGAGAAGCCATTAAAGTTCTGGCCTCAGAAGGCTTGGTAACAATCAAAATGAGGCGTGGAGCCTATGTCACGGAAGTAAATCGCGCTGATTTAGAGCAAATATTTACTGTTTTATCTCTATTAGAGGGCCAAGCAGCCAAGGAATCCGCAAGCAAGGCAACTGAGGATGAGTTGAATTTGTTAGACCACCTCCACCACCGTCTAGAAAAGGCAGCTGCAGATCGCGATATTGAGCAATTTTTTGAAATTAATGGCAAATTTCATGAATTAATTCAGGAAATCGCTGGAAACCGCTGGATGAATGGCGTTATTACAGACTTACGCAAAGTTCTTAAATTGCATCGCCGTGACTCCCTTACCAGCACCGGAAGGATACAAAACTCCCTTTTGGAGCATCGTGAGATTCTCCGAGCAATCCTTAAACGAGATGAGCTAGCTGCTGAAGTTGCGATGCGCAAACACTTAGCTCAGGGCTTAGAAGCGCTAAGATAATATTAATTATCCTTTAATAACAACGGCTTATAGTATTTTCCTAAGGCACTACTTCATTAAATAAGCGGAGGATTACTTCCTAATGACAAAGTTTCCAGATAAGGAAGCAATATAGGCAGCGATGTCTTGCATATCCGCATCAGAGTACCCCTGAACTAGTGCTCCCATAATGGCGTTGTTGCGCCCATACTGGGCATTACTGTTACCAACTTTGTAAGCTTTCAAGGCATAGTAAAGATAGTCGGGGTATTGACCAGACAGCTTTGGGTAAATAGGCAGAATAGGTGCATTGAGTCCAGCACCATGGCAAGAAGCACAATTGCCCTTCTCTACCAAAGCTTGACCCTTATCTACGCTAGCAGCACTAGCAATACTCACTAGAAAAATACTAGAAAACAAAACTGCGGTGATTGGTGCAAATTTCATAAACGTATCTCTATCACTTCAATGGGTTTTTAGGTGAGGTGGCTGTTTGCGCGGCATAGTATTCGCCAAGATCGGCCATATCCTGATCAGAAAGGCTGCCGGCAATAGCGCGCATGGTTGGATGCTTTCTTTCACCCTTTTTGTATGCCGCTAATGCGCTTGCAATATAGCCTGCATTTTGACCACCGATCATGGGCACTTTGTAGACCAATGGATAGTCGGCGCGGTATTCAGGAATAGAGTGACAACCAACACAAAGCCAAACTTTGCTATTTGCAGCGGCAGCACTACCCTTAACTTCATCAGCCTGAACAGGCAATCCAGCAAAAACAAAACCTACTGCCAGGACCAATTGAGGTAAAACAAAGAGTTTTTTCATAGAAATGGTGATTAAGAGGGGTGATTTGAATCAATTTCCAAGATTATAGCGGACAGAGCCTCCTCTTTGGCTTAGTTTGGGCGTTCCAGTGCCTAAAAAGGCGGAGAATTAATGAAAGCTTTGCTTGATTTACCTATACTGAAAGGCCTAAACAATGACTTTTTCGGGCCATCACAATGATTAAATCCGCCACCCAATCTAACAACCGTTTTGACGGAAGCGCTAGTTATGTTGCAACCGAGGATCTTAAATTGGCCGTCAATGCTGCCATAGCACTGCAACGTCCTCTTTTAATTAAAGGGGAACCTGGCACAGGAAAAACAATGCTCGCTGAGGAGGTGGCTGCAGCCCTAAATATGCCTCTCCTGCAATGGCACATCAAATCAACCACCAAAGCACAACAAGGTTTATATGAATACGATGCTGTCAGTCGTTTGCGTGATTCGCAGTTAGGTGATGAGAAAGTAAAAGACATACGCAACTACATCGTCAAGGGCATTTTGTGGCAAGCATTTGAAGCTAATGAACCAACCGTATTACTCATTGATGAAATCGATAAAGCGGATATTGAATTTCCCAATGATCTATTACGTGAAATCGATCGTATGGAATTTTATGTTTATGAAACGCGTGAACTTATTAAAGCGAAACATCGGCCTTTGGTCGTCATTACCTCAAATAATGAGAAGGAATTGCCGGATGCATTTTTGCGCCGTTGCTTTTTCCACTATATCGCCTTTCCAGATGCCGATACGATGCAACGCATTGTGGATGTCCATCACCCCAAGATTAAGCAAGACCTTTTGGAGGCGGCCCTTAAATCCTTTTACCAAATACGCTCTCTTCCCGGCCTCAAAAAGAAGCCCTCTACCTCTGAATTAATTGATTGGCTCAAGTTACTGCTAGCTGAAGACATTACCCCAGAAGCGCTATATAGCCAAGATGAAAAGATTGCTGTCCCACCACTGCATGGTGCATTACTGAAAAACGAACAAGACGTTCATCTTTTTGAGCGCCTAGTCATGATGAATCGTAATCACCGCTAAATCAAAAGCAATAGCATGTTGATTCAATTCTTCTTGCAACTGAAAGAAGCTAAAGTGCCGGTTTCAGTAAGAGAATTTTTAACTCTCTTAGAAGCCTTAAAGACTGGGGTGATTAATCCCTCCATCAATGAGTTCTATCAACTTTCCAGAATGATCCTTGTTAAGGACGAGCAACACTTTGACCGTTTTGATCAGGTCTTTGGATCTTATTTTTCAGGAGTCGAGCAAATTATTGCCATGTCGCCCGATATTCCACTAGATTGGTTAGAAAAGAAATTGCAACGGGTGCTCACCGATGAAGAAAAAGCAGCCTTACAAAAATTAGGTGGTCCAGAAGCTTTAAAAAAACGCCTGGAGGAGCTTTTAAAAGAACAGAAAGAGTGGCACGGTGGTGGCAAAAAATGGATTGGCGCTGGTGGCTCCTCGCCATTTGGTCACAGTGGATACCACCCTGAAGGAATTCGTATTGGTGGAGAAAGCGCTGGAAATCGCACTGCGATTAAAGTTTGGGAGGCGAGAGAGTTTCAAGACTATGACGGTGACTTAGCATTAGGTACGCGCAATATCAAGGTAGCACTCCGGCGATTACGACGCTTTGCTCGTGAAGGATCAACCTTAGAGTTAGATCTAGATAAAACTATTCATGCTACTGCCGCTAATGCAGGAATGCTTGATATTCAAATGCGTCCAGAGCGTCACAACAATGTCAAAGTTTTGCTTTTAATGGATGTTGGTGGTTCTATGGATGATCATATTCTGCGCATTGGTGAATTATTTTCTGCTGCCAAAGCAGAATTTAAGCATCTAGAGCACTATTATTTTCACAATTGTGTTTATGAAAATCTCTGGCAAAGCAATCGCCGTAGACGTGATCAAATTACCTCAACCCAAGACATCATCAATAAGTATGGGCCTGACTATAAGCTGATTTTTGTTGGCGATGCCACCATGTCTCCCTATGAAATACTCAGCCCTAATGGCTCGGTTGAATACAACAATAAGGAAGCTGGAGCAGTTTGGATCAATCGCCTCTTGGAACATTTTCCACATTTTGCATGGCTCAACCCTGAACCTGAATCTATCTGGCAATATCGACAATCCATCGACATCATGAAAAATCTTCTCAAAGACCGCATGTACCCAGTGACAATGAATGGTCTAGAAGGCGCGATGCGTCAGCTTTCCAAGTAAGATGGGAATATGCATCTCCATTCCTTTCATCAATCTTAGATCCACACTATGAACAACAACATTAGCGAGCGCCTTAAAACTTTAGGGATTGATTTACCTCCACCAGGCCCACCAGCTGCGGCCTATGTAATGGCAGCGACTACTGGTAACACCGTATTTTTGTCTGGTCATATTGCCAAAAAAGAGGGAAAGCCTTGGGTTGGTAAGCTCGGCAAAGATATGGATACCGATACTGGTAAAGATGCTGCTAGAGCGATTGCAATCGATTTACTCGCCACTCTGCAAAATCACTTAGGCTCTTTAGACAAGGTAAAGCGCATTGTTAAAGTGATGGGCTTAGTAAATTCTACCGATCAATACACTGAACAACATTTGGTCGTCAATGGTTGCTCAGAACTACTGTTTGAGGTCTTTGGTGAGTCTGGCAAGCATGCGCGCAGTGCGTTTGGGGTAGCTCAAATCCCTTTGGGTGCCTGTGTTGAAATTGAATTGATTGCAGAGATTTAATCGCGTTGCAAACCCATGATCTGAATATCTGCTTCGGTATCGACATCTAAAATATAGGCTTTATTATCGTTAGAGAAGACGTGTACTAACTCTGGGTGCTTATCCATATATGGCCTGCATACCATTCCAGGCACAGCCAAAATATTCTCAATCACTTTTTTAGAAAAAAGTACTGGGTTACCGCGTTGCTCGCCTACCATAGGCAAAACTATTTCTTGACCAGCTTTACGCTGCTGATATTGATTTAGCAATTCGGAAATCTCTTTTTGACCAATTGCAGGCTGATCACAAAGTGCAATGAGCAGTACATCATAATTTTGCTCAAGCGCCTCAAGTCCAATACGCACTGAGGAGGATTGTCCTAGCTCTGGGTGCGCATTAGCTACCAAACGAAATGACAAATTAGTATCTTTCTTCAAGCTTACTAACTCAGCTTCAATGGCCTGTGCATAAAAGCCACTCACAATGATCAATTGAACTGGTGAATGGGCAGCAGCTGCTTGGCAAAAATGCATTAAGAGAGTTTCCCCATCCTTTTTTAAAAGGGCCTTAGGAAATGATCCCAGACGACTGCCCTGACCTGCTGCCAGCAGCAGAATTGCCAAGCGCAATTCAGACCTTGATGGTGGCTTACCTAAAGTTGTCATTAGAGTGATAATAAATAGGAAACTGTGAATCCAAAGAATAAAGTCAAAAACTCAGTATGAATAGCACCGATTTAAGTGTTTTAAATTCAGCAGTCAACTGGCTAAAAGCCGGTCACTCTGTGGCGATTGCTACTGTTGTTCAAACCTGGGGGTCTGCGCCAAGACCCGTAGGGTCTTGGCTTGCAATACGTGATGATGCTCAGGTAGCTGGCTCTGTTTCTGGTGGCTGTGTTGAGGATGACTTAATTCGTCGTGTTCAAAAAGAGATTTTGACGCGTAATACCCCAGAAATGGTAGTTTATGGTGTTAGTCAACAAGAGGCCGCTCGCTTTGGGCTACCTTGTGGCGGAACCTTACGCCTCTTAGTTGAGCCGAAGCCAGAGCTAACGCTGCTTGAAAAACTTCTCGCAGCGATTTCTACCCACCAAATTATTTGTCGTACTGTGAATTTAAGTACCGGTAAATCTATTTTAGATCCGGGATCTCGCCATGATGAATTCCTTTGTACTGAACAAGAGATGCGAACGACTTATGGTCCGCGCTGGCGTTTAGTGATCATTGGCGCAGGTCAACTGTCTTTGTATGCAGCTGATTTTGCTATTGCCTCCGACTTTGAGGTAATCGTGATTGATCCTCGTGAAGAATATGCAGAAGGCCTTAATCGCAATGATTTGATTTTTATCAAGGGTATGCCTGATGATGTCCTACTTGAGATTGATGTTGACCCCCATACGGCGGTGGTTGCCTTAACTCATGATCCTAAACTAGACGATATGGCCTTAATGGAGGCCTTAAAGTCACCCGCCTTTTATGTAGGTGCTTTAGGTAGTCGCAAAAACACTCAAAAACGCAAAGAGCGGCTTTTAGAGTTTGATCTGAACCAAGCACAGGTAGATAGGCTCCATGGTCCCGTAGGTCTTTATATTGGAGCCCTCACACCACCAGAAATTGCAGTTTCAATTCTGGCAGAGATCATTGCCGTCAAATATGGCATCAGTATTCCAAAGAAAACTTAGTTTGCTTTCAGCTTGCCGTCTTTTAAGCGTGGTTCCACATAATGTCCCTTGCGAGCACGATTACCAGCAAAGGATTTCAAAGTCTTCGCATCGAGATTGAGTTCTGTTGGCTTACCAGCACGACCAGCACCAGCATAGGTAGCGCCTTCTGGGCCAACCGGAATAGCAGCAGCTAGATATCCATTGTCATCCAAGCCCATCAAGATCACGCCTTTACCACCTGTTGGTAAACGCTTGAGCTCACCTAATGGAAATACCAGTAATTTAGAGGCTGCTGATAAGCAAGCTACTTGTTTCATGCCGACTTGAACCTTCGCTGCACCTAAAGGTGCATCACCAGGATCTTTTGTGTCAATGCTGATGAATGATTTACCAGCTTTATTACGCGTAGCCATATCAGAAACATTCGCCAAAAAGCCGTAACCTGCTTTAGTCGACACCAACACTAAGTCATCAGGCTGGCCAGCGTAATAAGCCACCATTTGTGAGCCTGCAGCAAGATTGATAAAACTGGTCAATGGAGAACCATCTCCACGGGCACCTGGCAATTCACTAACTGGCACCGTATATACCCGGCCATCACTACCAAAGCCTTGTATTACATCTACGGTTCGCACCTCAAAGGTTGCATACATCCCATCGCCGGCCTTAAAACTAAACTGAGTCGGGTCATGCTCATGACCTTGGCGAACTCGTACCCAACCTTTTTGAGAAACAATCACTGTAACGGGCTCATCAATCACTTTAGTTTCGGCAATTGCGCGCTTATCTTCATGGATCAATGTCCGGCGCTCGTCACCGAAATCCTTCATGTCGGCTTCGATTTCTTTGATGATGCGCTTACGTAATACCGCATCGCTTTGCAATAAGCCTTCTAAGTCATCACGCTCAGATTTGAGCTCTTTCAGTTCTTGCTCAATTTTAATTCCCTCAAGACGCGCTAACTGGCGTAAACGAATATCGAGAATATCCTCGGCTTGGCGGTCTGATAGCTTGAATTCTTTAATGAGATCCACTTTGGGCTCATCGCTATTACGAATAATCTTGATAACCTTATCAATATTAAGAAGAACAATTAAACGCCCTTCCAAAATATGCATACGGTCTTTAACTTTTCCCAAACGGTGCTGAGTCCTCCGAGTTACTGTAGCAACCCTAAACTCAACCCATTCAGTCAAAATCTCTTTTAGACCCTTTTGGCGTGGGCGTCCATCATTACCAATCATGACCAAGTTCATTGGTGCATTACATTCAAGAGAGGTATGAGCCAATAAGAGGTTTGCAAACTCATTCACGTCAATATTTTTACTCTTAGGCTCAAAGACTAAGCGTACTGCTGCATCTTTGCTGGACTCATCGCGTACCCCATCTAATACATTCAAAATGGTGGACTTCAGATTATTTTGTTCGGGCGTTAGGGTCTTCTTACCAACCCGCACCTTTGGATTAGTGATTTCTTCAATCTCTTGTAACACGCGCTGAGTAGAAGTTGCTGGAGGCAATTCATTAACAACAATCTGCCATTGACCCCGTGCTAACTCTTCAACAGACCAGCGTGCTCTGACTTTAATACTGCCACGACCAGTTTCATAAATTTGCGCAATCTCTGCGGTAGAAGAGATGATTTGACCGCCGCCTGGGTAGTCTGGCCCAGGCATAAAGCTCAATAAATCTGCGGTAGAGAGCTTTGGTGATTTCATTAAAGCAATTGCGGCACTAGCAACTTCACGCAGATTATGCGAAGGAATTTCTGTGGCCATGCCTACTGCAATACCTGATGCACCGTTCAAAAGAACGAATGGTAGACGTGCAGGTAATAATTTTGGCTCTTGAAATGATCCGTCATAGTTTGGCGCAAAATCGACTGTTCCTTCATCGATTTCACTTAATAACAAACCAGCAATCTTTGTTAAACGTGCTTCGGTATAACGCATCGCCGCAGCACCATCACCATCACGTGAACCAAAGTTACCTTGCCCATCAATGAGGGGGTAGCGTAATGAGAAACTTTGCGCCAAACGCACTAATGCGTCGTAGGCTGATTGGTCGCCGTGCGGATGAAATTTACCCAAGACATCACCCACCACACGTGCACTCTTGACTGGCTTGGCATCGGCCCGCAAGCCCATCTCACTCATTGAGAACAAGATGCGACGCTGGACAGGTTTCTGACCATCAGAGACTTCTGGTAAGGCACGCCCTTTAACAACACTAATTGCGTAATCAAGATAAGCCCGCTCAGCATAGACTGCTAGAGTCAAACTATCTTTGTTATCTTCATTCAGATCAATAGTCTTCGGATCATGTGGATCTTTTGGACCCTTTGGGCCTTTGGTGCCCTGAGAGGTGGAAGCGACATCTACGACATCTATTTCTATTGAACTAGAAAATAAATCAGCCTGTGCGGCAGCAGGTTTTTTACTTGGAATTTTTTTAGTTACCATTAAATATCTGCCTCAACTTCATTGCCGCGCTCTTCTAGCCAATCACGTCTTGCACCTGACTCTGATTTACCCATCAACATATCCATTGTTTTAAATGTTTCATCTTCGGTCCAAGAGCCCAAGGTAACAGGTAACAAGCGTCGGGTATCTGGGTTGAGCGTGGTATCCCATAATTGCTCAGCGCTCATCTCCCCTAAGCCCTTAAAACGGGAAATCTGCCATGCAGATTCTTTGACACCATCTTTACGTAACTTATCTTCAATTGCCTGTAGCTCACTTGCATCAAGTGCATAAATTTTTTGTGCAGGTTTTTTTCCACGTGCAGGAGCATCAACTCTAAAAAGTGGAGGCCTTGAAATATAGACATGCCCTAAATCAATTAACTTAGGAAAGTGTTTATAAAACAGAGTGAGGAGTAATACCTGAATATGGGCACCATCGACGTCAGCATCAGAGAGGATGCAGACCTTGCCATAGCGCAGGTTTGATAAATCAGGGCTGTCATTCAGACCATGTGGATCTACACCGATAGCTACCGCAATATCATGTATCTCGTTATTGGCAAATAAACGATCGCGTTCTGCCTCCCAAGTGTTCAACACCTTGCCTCGTAGCGGCAAAATCGCTTGGTACTCTTTATTGCGTCCCATTTTGGCTGATCCGCCTGCTGAATCTCCCTCAACAAGGAAGATTTCATTCATAGCGATGTCTTGACTTTCACAATCAGTCAGCTTTCCTGGCAGCACTGCAACTCCAGAAGACTTCCTCTTCTCGACCTTTTGACCAGCTTTAGTTCTCGCTTGTGCCTGTTTGATTACTAGGTCAGCTAATTTACGTCCATAGTCTACGTGTTGATTTAGCCAGAGCTCTAAAGCAGACTTTGCATACCCAGAAACTAGGCGTACCGCATCACGAGAATTTAAACGTTCTTTAATTTGTCCCTGGAATTGAGGATCTAATACTTTGGCAGACAAGATGAAAGATGCGCGTGCAAATACATCTTCGGGCATTAACTTCACACCTTTTGGTTGCAGTGCATGCATTTCAATAAAGCCTTTTACTGCATTGAATAAGCCTTCGCGCAAGCCACTCTCATGGGTTCCACCAGCTGGTGTTGGTATCAAGTTGACATAACTCTCACGCACAGGTGTGCCATCCTCAGTCCAACTCACTACCCATGCAGCACCTTCGCCTTCAGCAAAGGAGTCGTCTTCACTATTGCCAGTAGCATATTGCTCACCTTCAAATGGTGGAATCACTTCTGGACCATGCCCTGCCTGAGCAATGGCTTCATTTAAGTAGCCCCGTAAGCCTTGGGAGTATTGCCAAGTCTGACTATCTTTCGATTTTTCTTGAATGAGGGTTACTTTGACACCGGGCAATAACACCGCCTTGGAACGTAACAGACGAATCAAATCTGTCATTGGAATAGCTGAGCTATCAAAGTACTTACCATCAGGCCAGGCACGCACACGTGTGCCGTGTGATTTATCTTCTTTGGATGATGGTTTCGTTTTAAGTTTTTCAATCACCTTGCCATCAGCGAAGGTTAAAGTAGAAACCTGTCCTTCACGCCAAACAGTGACTTCTAGTCTTTTGGAAAGTGCGTTCGTAACAGATACGCCTACACCATGCAATCCACCAGAGAACGCATACGCACCACCAGAGCCTTTTTCAAACTTACCGCCAGCGTGTAATTGCGTAAATACGATTTCTACTACGGGTAATTTTTCAGTGGGGTGCATTCCAACGGGAATTCCTCTTCCGTCGTCTTCAACGCTCACACTGCTATCACTATGAAGGGTCACAGTAATGTGTTTACCAAAGCCGCCTAATGCTTCGTCTGAAGCGTTATCTAAGACTTCCTGTATGACATGCAGGGGGTTGTCGGTTCGGGTATACATTCCCGGGCGTTGACGGACTGGTTCGAGCCCTTTGAGGACTTGAATCGATGATTCGCTGTATTCGGATGTTTTACGGGTAGCCATGCGCGCAAATTGTAGTCATGTCTGAGCTCAAAGCGGAACTTTTCAAGAATTCCCCTGACATCCATGCCAAAATCAGGGCATGGGAGCATTAAGTCATATTCGCGTTTTAGACCTCAGTAGAGTCTTGGCTGGGCCTTGGTGCGCCCAGAATCTGGCTGATTTAGGTGCTGATGTTATTAAAGTGGAGCGTCCGGGCGCTGGTGACGATACCCGCCATTGGGGACCTCCTTTTGCCAAAGACACCCAGGGAAAGGAAACCGACGAGTCGGCCTACTTCATATGTATTAACCGAAATAAACGCTCAATTACGATTGATATTGCCAAACCCGAAGGGCAAGACATCATTCGTAAGCTTGCAATTGAATCCGATGTTGTCATTGAAAATTATAAGGTCGGGGGTTTAGTGAAGTACGGTTTAGATTATGAAAACTTAAAAAAGCTCAAGCCTGATTTAGTTTATTGCTCCATCACCGGCTTTGGTCAAACCGGTCCTTTTGCTCATCGCCCTGGATATGACTTCATAGTGCAAGGTATGGGTGGTTTTATGAGTGTGACTGGTGAAGCTCATGATTTTGAAGGGGCCAGTCCACAAAAAGCCGGTGTAGCTTTCGCTGACATCTTTACTGGTATGTATGCCTCTTCAGCAATATTAGCGGCCATTATTCATCGGGACCATACTGGAGAAGGCCAACATATTGATATGGCTTTGCTTGACACTCAAGTTGCTGTGATGGCTAATGTTGGGAGCGCTTATTTAACGTCTAATGAGTTGCCAAAGCGCTGGGGTAATGCTTCGGCGACGATTGTTCCCTATCAAACCTTTCCAACATCTGATGGCTGGATTATTGTGGCTGCTGGCAATGATAGTCAATACCGGCACTTTGTCACTGTTGGCGGTGAAGCACATTTAGCCGATAATCCACTTTATGCTAGTAACCCTTCGCGCGTCCAACATCGCAAAGAGCTCGTTCCTTTACTTGAAGCAATGACTCGCAAGAAAACGAAAGCGGATTGGATTACATCATTAGAAAAGGCTAATGTGCCTTGTGGACCCATTAATAATATGAAAGAGGTTTTTGAAAACCCGCAAGTGATCGCCAGAAATCTTCAGATCAATGTGCCCCACCCTACAGTTGGTGGCATGAATTTAGTCGCTAGCCCAATGAAGCTTTCTAAGACCCCTACTGAAGTGCGTATGGCACCTCCTACACTGGGCCAACATACCAATGAAATACTGCATGATCGATTACATCTTGACGAAGAGGCTATTACCCAATTGCGCGACAAAGGAATTATTTAATCTATGAGCGATTCAACCCCTAAATTTGCGCTTTCTATGAAACAAGTCCTCATTTTTGGCGGCTTTATGGTCACCATGTCCATGGGTATACGACATGGCTTTGGTTTATTCAACCTTCCCATCACCTCTGCCAATGAGTGGGGTCGCGAAACATTTGCCCTCACTATTGCTTTGCAAAATCTCACTTGGGGGGTGTTCCAACCCATTACAGGCGCACTGGCTGATCGTTATGGTGCATTCAAGATCATGGTGGCTGGTGGTCTTTTGTATGCCTTAGGTTTAGCTGGAATGGCAGTTTCTACCGATATCCTCAATTTCACAATTGCTGGAGGGTTGCTGATTGGTCTAGCACAAACCGCAACCACCTATAGCGTGGTGTACGGAATATTAGGTCGAAATGTTCCAGCGGATAAACGGGTATGGGCAATGGGTATTGCTGCAGCGGCAGGATCTTTTGGTCAGTTCCTCATGATTCCTGTGGAGCAAGGTTTACTTAGTGCATTTGGTGCAGAAGATGCACTCCTATTGTTAGCGCTGATGGCCAGTCTCATGATTCCAACAGCCTACATGTTGCGTGAGAAAAATTTTGTTCAGAACAATAATCTTGGCGATCAAACGATTAAACAGGCTGTTAAAGAAGCCATGAGCAATCCCAGTTTTCGTTTGCTTACCCTAGGTTATTTTGTCTGTGGCTTTCAGGTGGTCTTCATTGCAGTGCATCTTGCACCCTATCTCAAAGATCTTTCATCAACCTATCCATCGGTTGCAGCTCCTGCGGTAGCGACTACTGCTTTAGCTTTAATTGGTCTATTCAATGTTTTTGGTACGTTTGGTGCTGGTATCTTAGGCCAACGTTTTCCTAAACGCTACCTACTCTCTGGTATTTACTTAACTCGATCTATTGCGATTATCGGTTTCTTACTTTTACCCTTAAGCCCAATGACTACCTATATTTTTGCGGCGATTATGGGTATTTTATGGCTGTCTACTGTCCCACTGACCAATGCGATCATTGCACAGATCTTTGGTGTTAAATACCTGAGCATGCTATCTGGCCTAGTATTCTTTTCGCATCAACTTGGGAGCTTTGGTGGCGCTTTCTTGGGCGGTTATCTATTTGATCGCACAGGATCGTATTTAATCGTTTGGGAAATTGCCATTGCACTAGGCGTCTTTGCGTTCTTAGTGAACTTGCCCGTTAAAGAGCGCGCTATCAGTCGCACAGTAAACGCATGATTAAGAAACTTTCTTTATGGCAGTGGATGTTTTATAGTTTCACCCTTTTGGTCTTACTGGTTACTTTTTCCGCTTACTTTGCGCCCGATATGATGGTTGCTCTCACTAATCAAGTCTGGGCAATGTGTGGCTGGTAATGGCTTTAAAAATGAGTATTTAATTTTCTTTAATTTCCATAACACAGATTGATATTGGATTCAAACTCGCCGTAGCACAATGGATAGTGCACATGCCTCCTAAGCGTGGGATACAGGTTCGATTCCTGTCGGCGGGACCACAAAATAAACAAAACTTATCCACAGGTAATGTGGATAAATCAGCAAAAGTTTCCCTAAGTCATAGATTTGTATGGAGTGATCTGACTTGCTTAAATTATTGGCAGGTATTTATATCCTTTTGCTGCGATTGCATATGAAAATATTTTGCGCCGAAGTATGAAGTTTTATGCTATGAATTATTGACGAATACCCCAATAACTTCAAAACTAGCAAGTTCCCTTAAACTCCAAGTCATGACCAACCTTTCAACCAGTTCACTCGCAGCCCTAGAGGAAATGCTCCAAAATACCGCTCGCGCTGCTCCTGCTGACTTCATGCCGATTTATTTTTCTAAGGGGGCTGAAGGTGAACAGATAATTGGGCATTTGCATCCAGAATTCATTCCCTATCTTCAAGAATTTCTAACAAAAGAACCTTTACCGCTCATTGGCTTTGGTAATGATCGTCTGGTCATTCAATTGGGTAAGCCAATTGAGCTCTCAAAGAGTCTTTATCAGTTAGCTGAAAAAATGCGTTTAGGTGGTTACATCCCTGGTTGGCGTAATGAGGATTTTTCATGGATTGACTCTACCGGTCACCAATACTTTCGCTTAGAGCGCTCTGCCTTTCGCACCTTTGGTTTTCGGAGCATGGCAACTCATATCAATGGTCATACCAAATCTGGCTCACTCTGGTTAGGTCGACGTAGCGAGACTAAGCCCACCGATCCGGGGAAGCTTGACAATATTGCCGCTGGCGGAATTTCTGCAGACGAAACGCCTTGGAGTTGTGCAAAACGTGAGTTATGGGAGGAAGCAGGTGTTCCATCCCAAATTGCTGAGCAGATACAACCGATAGGACGCATCCATATGCGTCGTCCCATTTCTGGGTGCGGCTTTCATGATGAACAGCTCTATGTTTACGATTTAGAGCTTGCCGATAACTTCATTCCCACTAATCACGATGGAGAAGTCTCTGGATTTATTGAGATTTCTCTAGCTGAGGCAGCAGCCAGAATCCTTGCGGATGAATTTACGAGTGATGCCGCTTTCGTCACAGCAGACTTCATTTTGCGCCGCAATAAATAGGACTTAGGGGCCTTTTATAGCGCTTAAGAGCCTTTTGATTAAGCTCATGCACCCAAACTGAAATTCGTGGTTAAATATAATTTAAGGATGAAACAGGGGTGCCCACTAAGGCAGTATTTGCCTAGAGGCGCTGAGAAAGACCCTAAAACCCGATCCAGATAATGCTGGCGTGGGAAGTTACATCAGACCGACACCCGGTTTCGTCCATCTAAAACTGTAAGGAGATGGACGTGAGTAAAAATAATCAAAAAGCTAAACATGAAATTCCAAGCTTAAAAAGCTTAGAGCGTGACTTCGGACAAAAGTTCGCTTATCCCGCTTCAACAAAAACATACCTACAAGGTTCACGTCCTGATGTTAAGGCACCCATCCGCATGATTGAGCAGTTGTCTACGCGTGTTGGTGAAGAGATGATTCCTAACCCACCTGTGCCAGTGTATGACACCTCAGGACCTTATAGTGATCCTGATATCGTCATTAATCTTGAAAAGGGTTTACCTAGATTACGGGATCATTGGATTGCTGAGCGCAGTGACACTGTGCAATTATCTGGTCCAAGCTCTGAATATGGCGTAGCACGCTCTCAAGATGAAGCGACTCAAAATTTACGCTTTGCACACATTAGTGCTCCGCGTGTTGCTAAAGCTGGTAGCAATGTAAGCCAAATGTATTACGCCCGCAAAGGAATTGTCACTCCAGAAATGGAATATGTTGCTTTGCGTGAGTCCATGGGATTAGAGCAACTTCGTAAAGACCCTGCTTACAAACTTCTACTAAAGCAGCACCCAGGAAAATCATATGGTGCTAACCTACCAGAGACAGTGACTGGTGAGTTTGTACGCTCTGAAATTGCCGCAGGTCGCGCCATCATCCCCGCAAATATCAATCACCCTGAATTAGAGCCAATGATTATTGGTCGCAACTTCCGTGTGAAGATCAACGGCAACCTGGGTAACTCTGCAGTAACTTCGTCGATCAATGAAGAAGTTGAAAAGATGGTGTGGTCTATTCGTTGGGGTGCAGACACCATCATGGACTTGTCTACTGGTAAGCATATTCATGAAACTCGCGAGTGGATTATTCGTAACTCACCTGTACCAATTGGTACAGTTCCGATTTACCAAGCGCTTGATAAAACTGGCGGCGTTGCAGAAGATCTCACTTGGGAAATGTTCCGCGATACCCTAGTAGAACAAGCCGAACAAGGTGTAGATTACTTCACCATCCATGCAGGCGTATTGCTACGCTATGTTCCATTAACCGCTGACCGAATTACTGGTATTGTGTCTCGCGGTGGCTCCATCATGGCTAAGTGGTGCTTGGCTCACCATAAAGAAAATTTCTTGTACACCAGATTTGATGAAATCTGCGAGATTATGAAAGCCTATGATGTGTCATTTAGCTTAGGCGATGGCTTGCGTCCAGGTTGTATTGCAGATTCTAATGATGCCGCTCAATTTGGCGAACTTCACACCTTAGGTGAATTAACAGCCAAAGCTTGGAAGCACGATGTTCAGGTCATGATTGAAGGCCCTGGTCACGTTCCAATGCAGCGCATTGAAGAGAATATGACCGAAGAGCTCAAGCATTGCCTAGAAGCACCCTTCTATACCTTAGGACCATTGATTACCGACATTGCACCTGGTTACGATCACATCACCAGTGGTATTGGGGCTGCGCAAATTGGTTGGTATGGCACTGCCATGCTTTGCTATGTGACTCCTAAAGAGCATTTGGGTCTGCCTGATAAAGAGGACGTGCGTGAAGGCATCATCACCTATAAGATTGCCGCTCATGGCGCTGACTTAGCTAAAGGTTTGCCTGGTGCTCAAGTGCGTGATAACGCATTATCGAAAGCCCGTTTTGAGTTCCGTTGGGAAGATCAATTTAATCTTGGTCTAGATCCTGAGCGCGCACGTGAGTACCATGATGCGACTTTGCCTGCAGAAGGCGCGAAGATTGCGCATTTTTGCTCCATGTGTGGGCCAAAGTTCTGCTCTATGAAAATCACCCAAGAAGTGCGTGACTATGCAGCAACCTTAGATGCTGATGGCAATCCTAAGGTGGCTAAAGTCATTCCGATTACTGCACAGGCATCTACTGATCCTGAAAAAGGTATGGAAGAAATGTCGGCAGAGTTCCGCAAGCGCGGTAGTGAGATTTATCAATAAGCTCAAACGCATTGATGGTAAATAAGCATTCCTTCTCGCAAAGCAAGTATGCGATCGTCGGTGGTGGCCTCATGGGACGCTTGCTGGCGGTAGCGCTTGCCCAACGCGGGGCTCAGGTTGATCTGTTTGATCAAGGCGACTCTGCCGCGAGTGGTGCTGCCGCTCGAATTGCGGCAGCAATGCTTGCTCCGTTAGCTGAATCTGCCATTACTGAGGATTCAGTAGTACGCATGGGTATTCATAGTCTGCCGCGCTGGAAAGAAATCATTTCTGAACTATCAGCACCAGTATTTTTTCAGCAAGATGGCACCTTAATTTTATGGCACCGACAAGATGCTAGTGATGCAGAGCGATTTGCTACTCATTTAGAACGTAATTGCCGCAATAACTCTCTCTTGGCCGTGCCACAAAAACTCAATGCTAAAGCCGTGCGTGATCTTGAACCGGGAATTGCTGAACACTTTACCCAAGGATTGTTTTTGCCAAATGAAGGCCAACTCGATAATCGCCAATTACTAGATGCACTTGTCATTGAGTTGAATAAGTTCAAAGTCAATTGCCATTGGGGTATATCGGTTGAGCCTGAGGATCTACGCAAAGATTCTTCCTATCAAGCTGTGATGGATTGCCGTGGCACTGGTGCTAGGGAATCTTGGCAGAATAATGTCTCTCAAAATATATTACGCGGCGTACGTGGTGAAGTGATTCGCTTATATGCGCCAGAAGTCAAGCTGAAACGTCCGACCCGCTTAATTCATCCGCGCTATCCTATTTATATCGCCCCTAAGGAAAACGATGTCTATGTGGTTGGCGCTACTGAAATCGAATCAGATGACTTATCTGAGATGAGCGTACGTTCGGCGATGGAATTACTGAGTGCTGTTTATACCGTACATAGCGGCTTTGCAGAAGCACGTATTCTAGAAATGGCAACCCATTGTCGCCCTACTCTGAAAAATAATCTTCCAGAAATCAGAACTTCGAGAGATAAGGGGCTCTCTGATTTGATCATGATCAATGGCTTATATCGCCATGGTTTTATGATTGCCCCAGCAGTGCTTGATTGTGCTTTAGAGCTACTCGCTTCTAGTGAGAGCAATACAGCGTTAGAGCTAGGATTGAACATCATCAAAGATGCTAATCATCCAGAGGCTAGCTTATGCGTGTAGTCGTTAATCAAGTGGAGCATGAGGTTCCAAGCCACAGCATGATCTCTGATGTACTTTCTTTAATTGATGCACAGCCACCTTATGCTGTAGCAGTAAACATGAACTTTGTGCCTAAATTGGATCATGACAAACATCTCCTGTACGAGAATGATGAAATTGAAATAATCGCCCCAGTTACTGGTGGTTAAAAACAAGCATCTCCATGACAGCACCATTACCAAACAATCTCAATAGCGCTGACGCCTTAGTTCTCTACGGTGAGAGCTTTGCTAGCCGTTTGCTTTTAGGAACATCCCGCTATCCATCTCCACAAGTTCTTGAGAATGCGGTGCAAGCCTCTAACCCTGCAATGATTACGGTGAGCTTACGACGCCAAGGCAGTTCTACCGCTGAGTCACATAGTGGCTTTTGGGAGCTCTTAAAGAAGATGGCCGTGCCAGTCTTACCAAATACCGCCGGCTGTCATAGCCCTCAAGAAGTCATCACTACTGCGAAAATGGCACGTGAAGTTTTTGAAACTGACTGGATCAAGCTCGAATTAATTGGCGATGATTACACTTTACAACCTGATACATTACGTTTAGTTGAGACGGCTGCATCCTTAATTAAAGATGGCTTCAAAGTCTTGCCCTATTGCACAGAAGATTTAATTCTGTGCCAACGTTTAGTAGATATCGGCTGCCAAGCTGTAATGCCTTGGGCTGCTCCGATTGGCACAGGTCAAGGACCCTTAAATCCCTATGCCTTAAAACTTTTACGCGACCGCCTCAAAGTTCCTCTGCTCGTAGATGCTGGCCTTGGCCTACCCTCTCATGCTTGTGCAGTAATGGAATGGGGCTTTGATGGTGTTCTATTGAATACCGCAGTAGCTCTTGCAGAAGATCCTATCGTGATGGCTAATGCCTTTGCTATGGCAGTAGATGCTGGACGTGCTGCATATTTGTCTGGAGCTATGAAACCACAAGCATCTGCCCAAGCCAGTACTCCTTTGGTAGGCACCCCTTTTTGGCATCAAAGCTAATGACATGAGTTTAATCAGGGACCTTGCTGAACAAATTATTGCGGCCCATCGCAATGAAGAGTTATGCCTTCCGATTCCGGTATATAGCTTGAATTTACCTCCGCCCATGATTGACAATGAATCAGCGGCAGACCATTACGAACTCGCTGGATCACTTGCTGCAATCGAGATGGGCTTTATTGAGTCAGATGCTCGTGTTTTGGGAAAAGCATGGTCACGCATGGCTCAAGGTGATGGTGGGTTTAATGCACTGAAGTGGCCTAATAGACCAGAACACTTTGATTTATTGCCCTGGACTCGCAATATGAATCCTAATGCCTTTCCAGAATGTCCTACGCGCTTGGGTTTGTATGGCGTGATGCCAGATGCTGACTGGGTAAAACGCATGGTTGATGCAGAGCTGCCTACTGTGCAATTGCGCTTTAAATCTGAAGATAAATTTAAGATCAGAAAACAAGTTAGGGCAGCAGTAGCAGCTGTTCAAGACAGTAAGACCCTGCTCTTTATTAATGACTATTGGGAAGAGGCGATTCACGCTGGAGCTTATGGCGTTCATCTTGGTCAGGAAGATATAGAGAGCGCCAACTTTGAAGAAATTAGATCTGCCGGATTACGTCTGGGCTTAAGTACACATGGTTATGCAGAGATGGTACATGCTGATCGCTTTTGTCCAAGCTATATTGCGATGGGAGCGGTCTTTCAAACCAATCTCAAAAAAATGCCCACTGCCCCACAAGGACTGGGGCGTCTTTACAAATACGCCAAATTGATGAGTCACTACCCTTTAGTAGCTATTGGTGGCATCGATCAAGACAGTATCTGCGCAGCTGCTAAGAGCGGTGTTGGTTCAGTTGCGGTTGTACGCGCTATTACACAAGCTAAAGATCCTAAGGCTGCAGTCAAGCACTTACAAGAATTGATGCAGTAGTTAGCAATAAGCTAAAAAGTCTTTAGTCTTTGCCTTTTTCTTCTAACAGCGCTGTTGGATAAAAATCATGCATATGCCACAAGGGTCCAAGGCCCTCACCAATACTTAAGAATCGCCCTGCTTCTAAACCCGCCTCAACATACGCAATTGCTTTAGCTACTGCATGACTTAAATCATGGCCGCCTGCTAAATATGTAGCAATCGCAGAAGCCAACGAACATCCGGTTCCATGGGTATTGAGAGTATTTACGCGGTAGTGTTTAAATTCTTTTGAATGGGTAACCTCTAAACCATCCTCCAATGTTTTCCACATCAGAAAATCCGTGAGTTGCGTATGAGTTGCATCAAGATGTCCGCCTTTAATTAAGACCGCTTGTGGGCCCATCTCAAGTAATTCTTGGGCTGCTCTTTTGAAATCATCGGGTCCTGAAATATCCCGACCGATCAGCAGTGATGCTTCTTCCATATTGGGAGTAATCAACATCGCCATCGGAAATAACTCAGTAATCATGGCTTGAGCAGTGTCATCGCCACCAAGACTTGCACCAGAAGTTGCACGCAAAACGGGATCAAGCACAATTCGTTTTATTCCGTGACGCCGCAATACCTTGGCAACGGTTCGAACAATTTCTGGGCTAGCAAGCATCCCAATTTTGACAATATCAACGCCAATATCTAAGAAGACAGCATCGATTTGTGCTTCCACCACATCCAAATCGACATCCTGAATGCGAGTGACCCCAAGGGTATTTTGAGCAGTGATCGCAGTAATCACCGACATACCATATGCACCAAGAGCAGTGATGACCTTGAGATCAGCCTGCAGCCCCGCCCCGCCTCCGCTATCGGAGCCAGCAATAGTCAGTACTTTAGGGATCTGTACGGATGTAGGAAGAGATGACTTCATATTGCTATAATATCGGCTTATTCCCCGATAGCTCAGCGGTAGAGCAGCAGACTGTTAATCTGTTGGTCCGTGGTTCGATCCCACGTCGGGGAGCCAAATATATGAAGCCCCTAGAGTGATTTAGGGGCTTTTTTCATTATCAAGCTTCCTTTGCCCTCCAAAGCCTTCCACACAAGGAGCCTATTATGTTTAAATTAGACTGTTAAAAATCATCAGCAGAATGATTCTCATTAATAGGAGATGGCAATGATTCAAGGTAAGCTTTTTAATCCGCTGGGTTCGGTATTTCAGTTCATCATGGTTTTTTCAGCCCTGCTAACATGCGGTGCCCAATCCAGCTTTGCCCAATCAGACTACCCTAACAAGCCAATACGATATGTTGTTCCATTTCCGGCTGGCGGTGCGACTGACAACATCGCAAGACCACTCCAAAATGAACTCCTTAATGCCTATAAGTGGAATGTCGTCATTGACAATAAACCTGGCGCTGGCGGAAATATTGGCGCTGAAATCGTTGCCAAAGCATCCCCAGATGGCTACACCTGGCTCATGGCTTCTGTAGGTACACATGGCATCAATCTTCCTCTCTACACTCAAGGTGGCGGAAAACTACCCTTTGATCCCATTAAAGATTTCACGCCCATCTCTCTAGTTGCAGAGTTGCCTAATGTCTTGGTTTTAAATCCTGAGTTTGCTGCCAAGAACAATATCAATAGCGTGAATGATTTAATAGCCTATGCCAGAGCCAATCCTGGCAAGGTCAATATGGCATCAAGTGGTAATGGCACATCAATTCACATGGCGGGAGAATTATTTAAATCGATGACCAAAACTTATATGGTTCACCTGCCATATAAAGGAAGCCCCCCAGCAGTTACTGACCTCATCGCCGGAAATGTCGACATCATGTTTGATAACCTTCCTTCTTCCATCAACTTTATTCGCTCGGGTCGTTTAAAGGCATTAGCTGTAACAAGTGCAAAGCGCTCTCCTGCGTTTCCAGACTTACCAACGATTGCTGAAGCGGCGAATTTACCAGGTTATGAAGCAACCTCTTGGTTTGGGATAGTCGGCCCTGCCAATATGCCAGCAGATATTTTGAATAAAGATAGTACTGTGTTGATGGCCGCTATTAATAGCCCAGCAGTCAAAGAAAAGTATTTAACATTAGGTGCGCAACCTGTTGGCAATACTCCTGCGCAATTTGCAACCTTCATTAAAAATGAAATTGCTAAGTGGACTAAAGTTGTGAAAGATTCTGGGGCGAAGGTAGATTAATCTTTTTACTGATTTCTTACTTGCCTAATTGAGAGAGTAATTTACTAGGTGAAATAATTTCTTGATCTAATACCAATTCAATTAGGGCGCCTTTTTTACTAGCAAGCGCCTTTGCAAATGCTGGGGCAAATTCTTCAGTCTTAGTGACCCTAAAGCCAGGCATTCCGAAGCTCTCGGCAAACTTCACAAAATCAGGATTAGTCAGGTCAGTTGCCATGACGCGCGACTTAAACTCCCTTTCCTGATGCATTCGAATGGTTCCCAGCATATTGTTATTGACCACTAAAACAATAGGAAAGGCATCATACTGCGCAGCAGTTGCCAACTCTTGGCAAGTCATCATGAAATCACCATCACCACAAACTCCAATCACTACTTTTTCTGGATTTGCAATCTTTGCAGCAATTGCTGCCGGCAACCCATAGCCCATAGATCCATTTGCAGGGGCTAATTGGGTTTTATGCGGCCCATAGGGATAAAAGCGATGCACCCAGGTAGCAAAGTTACCGGCTCCATTGGTCACAATCGCATCGCGCGGTATCGAGTTCGGTAATGAGCTCATGATGTGGGCCAATTGCAAATCTCCAGGATCTGATACTGGGCTCGCAAATGCGACATACTCAGCGTGCGCTGCTTTTATGGTTGAGCGATCGTATTGTTCACTCATCTTCACATTTTTTAGCGCTGCGCAGAAATTTTCAGGGCTGCAATTAATAGCAAAGTCTGGTCGATATACCCGGCCCAGATCTTCTGGCCCCGAAAGAACATGAACCAATGTATTTTGAGCTTGAGGTAAAGAGAATAAGGTATAGCCAGCAGTAGTCATTTCACCTAACCGTTCGCTAATGACAAGCAAAGCATCTGCTTGCCCAATGCGTTTTACAAGGGCTGGATTAGCACCTATTCCTAGGTCGCCAGCAAATGCAGGATCAAGGTTATCGATCACATCCTGAGACCGAAAGCTTGTGGCAACTGGCACTCCTTCTCGATTAGCCCAGTTACGCAAATCCTCACAGGCAGTGTTGTTCCAATTACCGCCACCTGCAATGATCATTGGGTGCTTGGCCGATGTAAATGCTTTCATCGCCAAATCAAACTGCTTGGTATCTAAGCCTGGCTGAACGATATGTGCTGGTTTAACAGGATTTTCGTGTCCTACCATGTACAAGACATCCTCAGGAAGAGCCAATACAACTGGGCCTTTACGTCCCGCCTGAGCAACATGAAAGGCATGTGAAACAAATTCATCAATCCGATCAATCCGATCAATACTGCCTACCCATTTTGCACATTCTGAATACATGCGGCGATAGTCAATTTCTTGAAAAGCATCTCTCTCAACCATGTCTGTACCAACCTGCCCAACTAGTAAAACCATCGGGGTCGCATCCTGATACGCTGTATGCATACCAATCATGGCATTTGAGGCGCCAGGCCCACGCGTGGCCATCAGCACTCCTGGGCGGCCCGTCAACTTTGCATAAGCTTCAGCCATATAGGCCGCGCCGCCCTCTTGACGACAAGTAATGAATTGAAAGTCGGAATGATCTACAAGACCATTTAACAAAGGTAAAAAGCTCTCGCCAGGAACTCCAAAGGCTAAGTTCACTCCTTGCCTTACCAATGCATTTGCGAGTATCTGACCGCCATTCATCATTTTGCTGGGTGTCTCCATACTATTTTTATACTTTCTAGTGAGTCATAGTGTTTTAAAACGGCTTATAGAAAGTTATCACACTTTAATATGTAATGGCTCTTTATAGCCATGAAGACTGCCATATACTGCGAAGCAGGAAATAACTTTAAATAAAACGATTCAAGGGAGATGAGTAAATGAGGCTATTTGGTTTTAAGGGTCCGAATGGAGTTGAGAGTGTTGGAGCGCTCTCAAAAGCAGGTCTAGATGATTTTATTGATCTATGTACCACCGACCCACTGATACACAATAGCTTGCAAGACATTATTCAATCCCATGAGCAATTGGATCGCGTCCGCATGGCGATTACAAATTCAAAAGCAGTAACTAGCAAATTAAACGATATTAGCTTCAAGGTTCCTATTGAGAGACCAGGAAAAGTCGTCTGTATGGGACTGAATTACGCTGACCATGCAAAAGAAGGTGGTAACGCAAGACCTGAATACCCTAGTTTTTTTATGCGAGGCCCTAGCTCATTGACTGCGCATTTGAGCCCTATTGTGCGTCCTAAAGTTTCAGATAAGTTAGATTACGAGGCCGAGCTCGCTTTTATTGTTGGCAAAAAGGCGCGTCACTGCACATTAGAAAATGCCTTAGATTGTGTTGCTGGCTATAGCATATTCAATGACGGTAGCATTCGAGACTATCAACGCAAAACCACTCAGTGGACTATTGGTAAGAACTTTGATCAAACTGGCGGATTTGGTCCATGGCTGGTGACGCCAGATGAACTTCCCCTGGGATGTGATGGTTTAAAGATTCAATCCCGCTTAAATGGCCAAGTAATGCAAAACGCCAATACTAAAGATTTCTTATGGGGTGTTGCAGAAACCATCGTGTTAATTTCTGAGTGTATGACTCTAGAGCCGGGAGACGTGGTGATAACCGGGACACCAGCTGGGGTGGGTTATGCAAGAACACCTCCGGTATTCATGAAACCTGGGGATGTCTGTGAAATTGAAATTGAGTCCATTGGCGTATTAAGCAACACCATCATGGATGAATAAATTAGCCTAAGTTAACGATTCAATCAGTAAGCGCCATACAGGCGTTATAGGCTAGAAAGTAATTAGCTCCCGCTGATGAGGCAACTGAAGAACACTGGCTTGTCTTTGCGGTATTACGCTGATCTTGATCATCTAATTTCATCATACAGTTTGCATAAGTATCCGTTTGCGGCTTAAAACCATATGCTTGGCATTGGCTCGAAAAGTTTGCCATCCTTTGCTCGGGGGTAAGCGGTGTCGCACAGGCTGCCAACATAGTAATAATAGGAATGACTTTATTAAATTTTCTTATTTGCATTGCTTATCCATTTCAGTATCTTACTTAAAAATTAGGCATCACTTCTCAGGCTTAAAGCTGCTGTCCAAAAACTCCTGCACACCAGTAAACATCAGCATACGATTCTTTTCCATAATAATGGTGTGAGTACCTTCGCTAATCTGTAGCATGATTTTGTATGGCGCATTTTCTAGTTTGGTGAAGTATTCATACATCATGTAGCTCGGAAGATCTGCGTCCCACTCTGCATGCACTAGCATTACTGGTACGCGAATATTTTTAGGCTCATAAACTGGTATCCCAGCCGTCCAAAACTCACGCGCATCTTGAACGGTGCCGTTAGGTGCTCTCAGTTTTTTAGGGGTTTGCGTCCTACCCCATGGGTCTGTATCAAAAGTGGCTTCTGCCCACTTCTCAAACCAACCTTCAGGAATTAAAGTGGCCTTAGCATTCTCAGGAACGCCTGTGAGCCAACGATTTTTAGCATCAGTAACAGATGCCACTCTATAGGCGCCTAGGGGTCCACCTTTATCAGTTAATGGCGCACCACCCTGTCTAAGCCATTGCGGTGCATATAAGACCAGCTTATTGACCTTTTCATTATTCTCGGTAGTGTACTTACCCATAATGGTAGTGCCCCAAGACCAACCTAGTAAGTTCGTCTTATTGATATTGCGCTTTTTTAATATGTAATTTACGGCACTCGAGACATCTCTTACTGCTACATCAGTTCTGACGATTGGTGGATTTTGCTCTGCTGGCTGATCCATCTCGGGTGGCCGTGTCGATTTACCGTAGCCACGCAAGTCTACCAACCATACGTCATAGCCTCGGGCAGCCATGTACTCCATCCATGAGGTTCCGCCGAGAGATAAGTCAAAAGCAGTTTCAGCAGGATAGGTAGAACCATGAACATACAGTAAAGTTTTTTCTGGTGTGAATTTCTTCATACCTGCTAAATGCTTATTACGTACGTAGAGAGAAATTCCAGGCGTATCACTTGGAATCATGTACTCATTCATCTCAATCTTTCCAGCCCCATAAGCCTGGCCTAGAAAGATACAAGATATAACTGCCACTATTGTTTGAACTAACGTTTTCACTCTATTTCCCCTGGAACTCTCGCCCCTTAATTTATATTTATAGGCCAATATAGCATTCCTAAAGAGGTATAAAAACGGGGAATTTCACCTATTTATACCCCTTTATCCTATAGAAATGGCGTAAAACACCATCAAACCTAAATCCATACAAGCACACTAAAATAGCGGCTATGACTAAAACCCCAGAACTCCTAGCCCCAGCCGGTAGCCTTGCGATGCTTCGCACCGCTTTTGAATTTGGTGCTGATGCAATTTATGCTGGCCAGCCACGCTATTCCTTACGCGTCCGCAACAATGACTTCGGAAAAATTGAAGTTCTCAAACAAGGTATTGATACTGCGCATGATCTCGGTAAAAAGTTTTATTTAGTATCTAACTTATTACCTCATGGTGCAAAAACCCGCACCTACATTAAAGATATGTCGCCGGTTGTTGATTTAAAGCCTGATGCACTCATCATGTCTGATCCAGGCTTAATCATGATGGCTAGAGAAGCATGGCCAGATATGCCGATTCATTTATCAGTACAAGCCAATACCGTGAATGGTGCCTCTGCTAAATTTTGGCGCTCGGTTGGTATTAGTAGAGTCATTTTGTCACGTGAGCTTTCCTTTGATGAAATAGAAGAAGTCCGTCAAGACTGTCCCGAGATGGAACTTGAGGTATTTGTGCATGGTGCTCTATGCATTGCCTACTCTGGACGATGCTTGCTCTCAGGTTATATGTCTCATCGTGACCCAAACCAAGGTGCTTGTACTAATGCCTGTCGCTGGGATTACAAAGTCAAACCTGGTCAACAAACTTCTAGTGGTGATGTGGTTCTCCTCCAAGAATCTAAAAGGCCTGATGACTTAATGCCGATGGAAGAAGATGAGCATGGCACTTACATCATGAACTCTAAGGATTTGCGTGCAGTTGAGCATATTGAACGCTTAACCAAGATGGGTGTTGACTCCTTCAAAATTGAAGGCCGCACTAAGTCGCCTTACTACGTATCCCGAACATGTCAGTCTTATCGCTCTGCAATTGATGATGCTGTAGCTGGTAGGCCTTTTAATACAAGCTTGCTTGGTAATTTAGAAGGCCTCGCTAATCGCGGTTATACAGATGGTTTTTATGAGCGCCATCATGACAAAGATTATCAACTCTATATGAGAGGTTACTCACTTTCTGGCAGAAGCCTCTATGTTGGGGAAACCTTAGATATCGACCCAACAACGGGTCGCGTTAAGGTGGATGTTAAAAACCGCTTTACTGTAGGCGACAGACTTGAGATCATCGAACCACAAGGCAATCAAGATCTCGTTCTAGATGCTATGTGGAATATGAATGGTGAGGCTATTGAGGTAGCGCCTGGATCGGGGCATTTTGTGTGGATCAAACTCCCTCTGCATAGCAAGCATGCCTTTGTTGCTCGCTATACACAAGAGCCCGCTCCTGTGGAGCAAGCTAGTGCTTGTGCCAACTGCTAATCCCAAGTCAAGATCTTATTAAAGCTAAAGCGCTCCAATGAATAATCCTCCAGATGCAAATCCTAAGCCTCACACTTTTATCCATAAAGTAGAAGAGGAAGCTAAAGAGGCATTTTTCTTATCAGTCTATTTTGCATCTTGGTTTTGTGCGCTAACATTTTTGGTTGCTACTTCCATAGAGGAAAGCCCCATACCTTTATCGATCTTTGGAATTTCTCTCATCAAAGCGGGTTTATGTGCCAAATTTATGTTGATTGGGCAAGCAATAGTTCCTATTAAAGTAAATAAAAACTATGGAATTCTGAAATCATTGTTTATTGAGTCCCTCATCTATCTTCTGATAGTGCTTTCATTGAATTATTTAGAAGCGGGAATTCACGGAATGATCAAGGGCAAGAGCTTTATCGACTCCATGGCAGACTTTGGACAATCGAACCCCCTGAAGGTTGTTGCCATGTGCATTGTGTACTGGCTTATCGTTTGGCCTTATTTAATCGTTACTGGAATGAAATTAATGATGGGTAAAGAAAAAATGATGAATCTCTTTTTTGGCGACAGAAATCAAGCGAAGCATTGATTTGATTTGCTCTGTGTCTTTAGCGCGGCTCTTGGTAATGCGGCTTTTTGTCTTTTGTTTTATTTCTGCTTTTGCTTTACAGATTAAAGCCCAAGAAATAGAAGCACGCGCCTACTCTAATGCGCCAATCGGCATGAACTTTATTACTAGCGGTATTGCACAAGCAAAAAGTGGCGCATATCACTTAACTACTGAATCGGTGAGCCTTACCCATGTGCTCGATGTAGCCGGACAATCTGGAAGAGTTACTCTAGTACTACCCTATGCACAATTGTCAGGAAGTGGAACTGCTGGAGGCCAAGCCATCAATGCTTCGGCTGAGGGGCTTTCCGATCCCTTGATTAAGGCTTCGGTCAATTTATATGGAGCGCCTGCTCTGACGGCTAGCCAGTTTCAAAACTATGAACAAGATCTCATTATTGGCGCAAGCATTGCTGCATCTCTTCCTTGGGGTAGCTACAACAGCAGCCAGATCGTCAATGTTGGTGGCAATCGTTCACTCATCCAACCAGGCTTTGGAGCATCCCAAGCAATAGGTCCTTGGCGTCTTGAGTTGGCAGGAATGGCAACCATCTACACCAATAACACTAGTTTTATGGGCAGCAACACCTTGTCACAAAATCCAGTCTATTCAGGTGAAACCCACGTGATTTACTACCTTCCCAATACTGCCTGGATTTCTGCGGATGCAACCTATTTCACGGGTGGCCAAACTTATATCAATGGTAATCCTTTGGGCAGCACACAAGAAAACTGGCGCTTTGGTAGCACTCTTTCTTACCCTATTGATAAACACAATTCAATACGCTTGAGCGGCAGTAAGGGTGTGTATTCTCGTACGGATACGAGCTATCATGCGGTGGGAATCTCATGGCAATATCGCTGGGGTGGCAGCTTATGAACCTTATAGCTTACCAATGACTACAATCCATCTAAACAGCCTTTAAATACTAGCTATAAATATTGAGAAAAACATGAGCATAAAGCCGAAAGATCCTAAAACAGTTTCCGAATCAGGTTTACGTAAAGGACTGACCAGCTACGGCGATAAGGGCTTCTCTTTATTTTTACGCAAGGCCTTTATTAAAGGCGCTGGGTATACGAATAGCGCCTTAGACCGCCCTGTCATTGGCATTATTAATACTGGTAGCGCCTATAACCCTTGCCATGGCAATATGCCGCAGTTGCTTGAAGCTGTGAAACGGGGTGTCATGCTTGCCGGTGGTTTACCTATGGAATTTCCAACGATCTCTATTCATGAAAGTTTTGCTGCACCCACCAGTATGTATTTGCGCAATCTCATGTCGATGGATACTGAAGAGATGTTGCGTGCGCAGCCGATGGATGCCGTGGTCATGATTGGCGGTTGCGATAAAACTGTACCTGCACAAATGATGGGCGCTGCATCTGCGGGCTTGCCTGCCATTCAACTCATTACTGGCTCTATGCTCACAGGCTCACATCGCAGTGAACGTGTAGGCGCATGTACAGACTGTCGCCGTTACTGGGGGAAATTTCGTGCTGGCGAGATTGACGAAATAGAAAAAGACGAAGTCAATGACCAACTCGTAGCCAGTGTTGGCACTTGCTCGGTGATGGGTACTGCAAGCACAATGGCGTGCATAGCTGAAGCGCTAGGCATGACCGTACCTGGTGGCGCAACACCCCCTGCGGTGACTGCAGATCGTATTCGAATTGCAGAAGAGACAGGCGCCTGTGCAGTACAGATGGCGAAAGATGGTTTAAGTATCGATAAGATTCTGACCGCTGATGCTTTTGAAAATGCAATGCGTGTATTACTCGCTATTGGTGGCTCAACTAATGGCATTGTTCACTTGGCTGCTATTGCTGGCCGTATGGGTCTCGAGATTGATCTAGATGCCTTAGATAAAATGGGTAATGAAACTCCGGTTCTGGTGGACTTAAAGCCCTCTGGTGATCACTACATGGAAAATTTTCATGATGCTGGTGGCATGACCACTCTGTTACGCGAACTCAAACCACTACTCAAGCTCAATACGATGACTGTCAGCGGCCGCACTCTCGGTGAAGAAATCGATGCAGCACCACCTAGCTTTAAACAAGATGTGGTTCGTAGACTCGATAATCCAATTTACCCTCGTGGCAGTATCGCCGTCTTACATGGCAATCTCGCTCCTGGTGGCGCAATTATTAAACAATCTGCAGCCAATGAAACACTCATGGAGCATGAAGGTCGTGCTGTAGTGTTTGAAAATGCGGAAGATTTAGCTAGTAGGATTGATAGTCCTGATTTAGATGTCGTGGCTGATGACATTTTGGTGCTCAAAAATATTGGACCTAAGGGTGCTCCTGGTATGCCAGAAGCGGGCTATATCCCGATTCCGATGAAATTAGCACGTGCTGGCGTCAAAGACATCGTCCGTATCTCTGATGGCCGCATGAGTGGCACAGCGTTTGGTACGATTGTGCTGCACGTCACCCCTGAGTCTGCTATCGGCGGCCCCTTAGCTCAAGTTCGCGATGGTGACCGTATACGTTTAAGTGTTAAGAATCGCGAGATCAGTCTATTAATCTCTGATGAAGAATTAGCAAAGCGCATGAAAGATAATCCCATCACCTCACCTACGGCAGAGCGTGGCTATAAGAAACTCTTTTTAGATACGGTGACACAGGCTGATCAAGGAGTTGACTTTGATTTCTTGAGAGCCGTGAAGATGGTAGGTAAAACACCTCGGAAATAATATTTCCTAGCATTGCTTTTATAAGTTTCTGAGCTCACGACGCAATATTTTTCCAACATTCGATTTTGGTAGCTCATTAATGAATATGATCTTTCTGGGGCGCTTATAGCTCGTCATATGATCCTTGCAGTATTGCAAAATATCGGCCTCAGTTAAGTGATGATTGTCTTTAACCACGTATGCTTTAACGATTTCTCCTAACTTACGATGAGGCATACCAATCACAGCACATTCTTTAATACCATTCATTTGAGATAAATGATCTTCCACCTCATTTGGAAATACCTTAAATCCTGCTACCACAATCATGTCCTTCTTACGATCAACAATTTCGACATAACCTTCCTCGGTGATAAGGCCAATATCACCTGACTTAAAAAAGCCATCCGCCGTCATACAATGCTCAGTCTCCTCTGGCTTGTTCCAATAGCCAGCCATGACTTGAGGACCTTGAATACAGATTTCCCCAGGAGCTCCCCGTGCTAGCTCAACTTCATCATCATCAAGAATGATGACATTGGTGCTCGGAAGTGGCATGCCAATATGTCCTGTGAAATGCTTTTCTAGCGGGGTGTTTACGCAGACTACTGGCGATGTTTCTGAGAGGCCATATCCTTGAGCAATTGGAACACCTGTAAGCGCCTGCCAATGATCGGCTGTTTTTTTATGAACTGCCATGCCACCACCAATGGTTACCAACAAATTGGGTAGTTTGACCTTTTTAAATTCAGGACGATGAATGAGTGCATGAAATAGTGTATTCACCCCCGGAAATATATTGATATTGGGATGCTTCATCAGCGTTTTTATAAAGCCAGTGATATCCCGAGGATTGGGAACCAATATCAATAAGCTACCTTTCGCTATACCCAGAAAGGCACAAGCCGTTAAGGCAAAAATGTGGGTCATCGGTAATGCACACAAAAATACTAACTGCTGTTCTGGCTTTTGCTTTAGCCCAGGGTTGAGCCATAACTCTATCTGCAGAATATTCGAGAGGATATTTCGGTGGAGTAATACAGCACCTTTAGAAGTACCCGTAGTGCCGCCGGTGTATTGCAAAAAGGCAATGTCATCTAGGTTGATATGGGGTTTCTGAAAAAGATGTGAACCACCAATACGAAGTGCCTCTTTAAAGGCAATATGAGGAAAATCCCAGCTAGGGATGATCTTCTTTATATTGCGAGCGACCCAATTAATCACTTTGCCTTTCAGCCCAAGCAGCTCTCCGGGGCTACTCACAATTACTTGACGAATATCTACTAGGGAATTGATTTCTTGATAGGTATGAGCAAAGTTCTCCATCAATACGATCACGGAGGCGCCGCTATCTTGTAATTGAGCCTCTAGCTCCCGTGCAGTGTATAAAGGATTGATATTAACTACGACATATCCAGCCCTCAGTATGCCAATCATCGCTACTACATACTCAATAACATTGGGGTATAACAGCGCTATCCGTGCGCCCTTCTCTAAATTGAGGGTTTGCAAATAAGCAGCGAAATCTTTAGAGAGCTTATCAATCTCTCGATAAGAGAAAAAGCTGCCCATAGCCTCAACTGCTTTACGTTTGCCAAAACGAGCAAAGCATTCTTCCAAGAATTCCGCCAAAGAATCATGGCTTAGAGGCCCTATCTCATGTGGGACCCCTTCTGGGTAATTCTTAAGCCAAGGTTTTGAGGTATTAGTCATTACATTGATCAACTAAAGAGTTGTTTAAGCTTTTCTACAAATGCATCTTGGCCATGATTGACTTTTTGATGCCATTGATCACCAGCGCTATCATCAGCATCATCGGTAATGTATTTATAAGAATGCCATGGAATCTGATAATGATTAGCAATATAGGCAATGGCAAATAACTCCATATCTACTACATCTACCCCTTGGCTGAGTAACCAGGGATCAGAGGCGGTCACAAAACTATCTCCAGAACCACAGACGTATTTACCAGAAGAGAGATATTGAGAAGGTCTGTCGCAAAACGGTGTCTTACCGCGCGGAGCTAAGGGCTCAGCATCCATATCTCGCTGCAACACTTTACTAATCTCCAGCAAACCCTCAAGGCTTGGATTGATTTTGCCTGCAGTACCAAAATTAATAATCTGTTTAGGTTGATGCAGCTCAATTGCTTTTAGGGTGGCCACACTCGCATTAATCTTGCCGACGCCGGAATAGACGAGATGAATCTTCGTATATGGGATTTGAGGCAAAGCCTCGCGCTTGAGCTCAGTCTCTAAAGCAGTGATAATGAGTATGTCTGTTTTCATGGCTGCCATAAATGAATTTATTAGATTATCTACCTGGAGTGCCCGACTTTCCTAAACCCGGAATTCTGTTTCGAGATATATCCCCTTTGCTTGCAAACCCTGTTGCTTTTCAGAATGCTATCGCACAAATGGAGCGTTTAGCAGAGGATTTTGATTACACCCACATTTTAGGTATCGAATCCCGTGGTTTTATCTTTGGCTCAGCCTTGGCGCATCACACCCATAAAGGTCTAGCTTTGGCCAGAAAGCCCAATAAACTGCCTTTGGCATCGCATCGCGAGCAATACGGACTGGAATATGGCTCTGATTCTCTAGAGATTCAGGAGTCTACTTTGCCAAATAATGCGAGGGTATTGTTAGTCGACGATGTTTTAGCTACCGGCGGCACTCTGATTGCAGCGCATAATTTATTGATCAGTGCTGGATTTAAAGTTAGCGGCGCAGTCACTCTTCTAGAGATTGCTACTTTAAATGGCCGACAAATGCTAGATGGGCATGGCATTAGAAACAAAACTGTTTTGAAGTGTTAGAAATCTGCACTTGTCATTAAAGCAGTTTTTTTGCGCCTCTTAAAAGCTTCATTGCACCCCAACCCACTGCAAGCACTTTACTAGCCAACTTCGGTTTGTAATGTGCTAAAGCTGCAAAGGCGCTGGTCCATAAAATGGGATGACTTTTCAGAAACTGGTAAACATCAACCCCTCTATCAGCCCAAGAAAGTGGCTTCTCCCAGGGTTCAAAATTGGCTGCCAATGCTTTACGCTCGCGCTCTGCTTGAAGCTGTAACTGATGTTGACGCTCTTGGAGTAATACTAATTTAGCGCTCATTTAGATAGCTCTTTACGGTCCTTGGCAAGCTCAGCAATTGAAGCCTCAAACAATTTAGGCATCGAACGCAAAGACTGAGTAATTAATAGCGCCAAAATCAGTCCAATGATTAAAAAGGCAGCTGCCAATAAGCCTAAGGCCATCATCCGATCTGCTTCCCAGCTATAGATCACGATCAATAAAGCAAGCATGACTAAGCCGAAGAATAAAAAGAATAAAGCGCTCACAATCATGATGAGTAGTGTGATGAATTTGCTTCGGGCTATCTGCACATCTAGCGATAGTAACTCTAGGCGAGTTTGCGCAATCGACGCACCAGTAGCAGCAAGTCCTTTAATTGAGGAGAGTAAATTTTCTTGAGACATAGCGCTCTAGCGACGATGAATTAAAAGGCCAATCAATAACCCTAATCCAGCAGCAACGCCTATTGCCTCCCAAGGATTACGATGCACAAAGTCATCGGCGGTTTCAGCAACAACTTTAGCTTTATCCGTTATTGTGCCTTCAAGACCTGAAAGACTCTCTTTTGCACCGGCAATAGTTTCCAGCGCTTTATTTCGTATTGAATGAATCACCTCGCCAGGGTGATCTTCTGTTGCCTTAATCAAGGCCTCAGCATCAGCCATCAGCGTCTTAAATTCGCCAATAAGTTGATCTGCGCCAGCAGTAGCTTCATTGGCAATATTGTGTTCAGTCTTTTTTATGCTCATCAGAATTCTCTCCTGTTTGATATATTTGTATTTTAAGCATTTATATAAGAAGAGCCTAGTAATAGCACAGTCATCCCCGCATTACCCACTTTAAAGCGCTTTAAGTATCTTTTTAATCCAGGACGGCGCCTTAAGAGCACGTGGTAATTGTGCGTACCATAGGCGACATTCTCGCCAAAATGGTATTCGTCTATACGGTCTGCATAACGATTATTTTTAAGGGCTTCATGAATAGCCCATTTGATACGTCCACCCTCGCCACTCGAGCCATACCCATGAATCAACACGATGGCTTTAATTCCTAAATCTGTGCACTTACGTAAATAATCTGTGAGTTGGTCTAGAGCTTCTTCAACTAGAGGGCTTCCTTGTTTCAGATTAATCTCCACAGTGTCTGAACTTAAATCTGGAGAACTATCAGATCCACAATGCGGGCATTGGCCAAACAATGTCCGCGCATTGCCACACTCGAGGCACTGGGCAATATAAGGCACTAAGAGCAGTACTTACCTTCAAGTATTGCAACGTCTGTTGATTTGTCATCCACCATTAAGTTCAATGCCTTCTGGGCAAGCTCGCGATTCTCTTGAGTCTTGAGGTGCAAATTGATGAGGCTCGATACATCTTTTCTGATGGAGGTGTTGCCATAGCGCAAGCCCTTCAATGTAGAAACTGCCTCAGCAGAAATCTTGCACTGCTGATTGACTAATTCAGATGAATCAGATGTTTTGGTGTTTGCATAAGCGACTGCAGCAACAGTAATACATACAAGCGCTAAAAGGCCATTTTTCATTTTAGTTCCTTATTTTGTGACCACATGTTGGGCAACAGCCCGAATCTTTTGCTTTTGATTTTCTGAGAGCGGCATACACACTGGATTCCGAAATCTCCAACTTTCTAGCTGCTTGAGCTGCAGTTAAGCCCTTCCCTACCCACTCCAAGGCTTGATGTGTTTTCGGTACCTGTCTTTTCATTTCTTCTCCCAGTTCCATCACTATATTACAACTTCAGTACTTGTGAAGTTGTGAAGTATAAAAAAGCATTATGACAAACCCTAATTAGTAGGACTGGGAGTCAAATATTGAGAATTAGGCGAATAAGCCTGATTTTGCTAATAAAGCGAGCTAAATAGGCGGACGATAGTATGATTTGAGTGATTAAAGGGAGCCCTACATGTACCGTATTATTTTTTTGATAGCAGTAAGCATTGGGCTAATCGCCTGCAGAGGTAACGATAAAGTGGTTAGCAGCTGGGAAATCAATGATGTCTATCACTCAACCATCATCACTCCAAATGCAGCGACTGGAGAAAAAATCTACCAAGGCCCTCCTATCAATACGATGGATGCAGCCAATACCTATGAAATGTATAACCTCAGAAGCACTAAATCCAAAGATGGTGCTGTTTCTTATGAGCTCTTGGTTCAGCTCACTTATTACAGTAAATGGCGCTATTACGATGCAGCAACAGTACGTAATAAACCGACTAGCTCATTTAAGGTGGTATCTAGAGAGGCTGGTCTTTGTGAACAAGCCGGTTGCATGTTCAAAGAGTTACTTGCTATTCAATTGAGCGATGCATTCATCAAAGAGAATATGAGCGGCTTTGAACTGAGCATTTCTTCTAAGAGTGGCTTAAGCAGTGTTCTATTTGTACCGTCCCAATACCTCAAGGGCTATCTAAAGGCAGTTGAAGGCAAGAACTACTAGGCTTTCAAGGCCAATAACCAACAAGCTTTAAATAAAAAAGCCACCCGGAGGTGGCTTTTTTAATGCAGAGATAAAAATTAAGAAGCTAACTTAGCAGCCTTTTTAGCTGGTTTAGCAGCGTATTGACCTTGAATGTTAGCTAATGCAGCATCAACACTTTTCTCAAAGTTTGCGAAAGCATCAGTTGCTGTAGCGCGAACTTGATCAAACTGTTGGAGTGAAGATTCAAATGCAGTTTTGAATGCAGAAACATAAGCCTCTGAACCAGCAGGAGCAGTTTTAGTAGATTCTTTAACAAACTTAACTAAATCATCACGTGCATCATCAATAGATGCATCAATCATTTGAGCAACTTCTTTATTGCCATTGCGAACAACTTTACTTACTTTAGCTTGATAAGCAGCAGCGTACTTAGCAGCTTCTTGAGCAGCTTCTGGCTGAGCTAATGTAGAAAACTGTTGTGCATCTTTAATTGACAACAATTGTGCGCTAGCATCTTGTGCAGCAGCTAAAGCATCTTTAGCAGCAGCTTGGTTGATTTCTGCCAATTCTTTGGCGCTTTCAAGAGCTACTTGGGCTAAATGCTTAGCGCTCTCAACAGCTTTTGCTTGAGCTTGAGAAAATTGATCGTTTAATTGGTTTTGGAACATGATTTATCCTTAATAAGTTATTGGTTAAGTTTTATTGCGATGCACCATTGTATACATTATTTTGTTGTGGTGCAACATTTAGTAGCAAAAATACCAATAGTTATTGTTTATGGGACGAGTATCGATGATAAAAAACCCAGTAAGTCCTTGAATTTAATGGGTTTATTGAATATAGCCAATCTAGGTAAAGATGCTAGTTCGGCTATTTATTTAGCAGATAAGAGTTTTAGTACTTCATCTTTAATAGCGGTTTCAGAGACTGCTCCAGCCATAAAGCTCGTTTTTCCATTGAGGTTGTTCACAATAATGACGCCAGGGGTGCCATTAATTCCCGCTCCCACACCATCCTGAAAGCTAGCAGCGATTCTTTCAGCTACTTTGGGTGAAGGTAGACAGGTCTTAAATTTTTCAATGTCTAAACCCTGAGAAGAAGCAAGAGCGATGATGGCATCCTCACCTTCTTTAGCGGGCATGCCTTGACCATTAGAGCGCGTATTTTTCATAATCGCTTCAGAGTATTTCCAAAAAGCAGTGTTGCCACCCTGCTCCGCTGCGCAGATCGCTGCGCCAGCTTCCTTTGAAGCCATCGGCTCGTGGAAAGACAAAGGGAAATCGCGCCACACCAAGTTGACCTGGTTTGGCATATCAGCCACTACTTTGATTGGCGTGTTGTTGAATTGCTTGCAATAGGGGCACTCATAATCCGAGTATTCAATAATAGAAATCGGTGCATTGAGGTTGCCCAAGATGAAATCAAACTGTGGGTCGACTTTACGAGCATTCTTCGCTTTGGCTTTCTGAAGCTCAAGATTCTTGCCCTCAGCAGCAGCCTGCGCAGCCTTTTGCTTTTGCATCATGCTCTCAAGAGTTTTTTGCACCGCCCTCTCAAGAGCCCCTGAGCTCTCTAGCTGCTTAAGTATTTCAGCAGCAGTCAGATTTGTAGTGGGCCCAGACTGAGCCGACTGAGTAGACTGAGAGTAGGCATTGCCAATCAAAAAGCTCAGTAATACAAAAGATACTGCTGATAACAATTTAGACATACGAATACTAAGCCTTAAATAGAAACTAAGAAATGTAAGGTGGGTGAGCACAAAAAATTAGGGCCCCTAAGGGCCCTAACTGATCAATTATTAATTAGGGATAGTTAATGAATTGGCGAACGATATCCAATGGAATACTCACTGGATTCATATAGCAAAAAGCCTTTTTCTCTGCGGTTGTTGCTGCCATTCCTCCAGCCTCGGTTGGGAAAACAGAGCCTGGAGGTGTTGCTCCACCAAATGGCCCCTCACCCAATGGACAAGTACAGCTAGCAGTGGCTACGCCATTTGTGCCGCCTGGAATAATAGTGCACTTGAAACTAAAGCAATTCGCACCCAGTTGCTTGCCACTAATGTTTGCACAAATTTGAGCTGCTGCAGGTCCGTTATTTGAAAATGCTGGAACAGCTGTTGCCTGAGGGTAGTTAGTAATAGGCTGAAACAAGGACCACACTTCAGTAGCAGGATCAGCAACATCACATGATCCTTTCATATTGCCCTCGTAAACTGCAGCCAAAGCTTGCAATGTAGGAGCAGGATTTGGAGGTACGGGTAATGTGGAAGCATTTAGATTCATGATCGCCTGATCAATAATCGGACAGGTGCAGGTTGCTGAAGGGAATTTAGTAGTGCTCCCACCTTTGCCATTGATATTAACGTCCATCGTAGTACCAGTTGGTACACAGGTAGAAGCTGCGCAAAGGGCAAACTTTCCCTTAGTATTAGCAGACGTACCGCACATCTGCAGGCCAGGCTGGCCTGATGTCTGTGCAAAGGCTAGCTGACTCCCTAAAAGAACAAGGGTGGTTGCTAAAACGATTTTTATTTGAATGACTAAATTACGCACGGGGCTTTCTCCAAAGAGACTTAACGGTTGATTGAACATGGCTAGCCTCCTTATTAATGGGTAGATGGAAGCGCAATTGGCGCTCCAACGGGATTTAAATTACAGGCTGCAGCCTGAGCAGAGGCAGACGCTGTTCCAGTTGAAGCAACAATGGCCCCGCCAGCTTGAGTGTAGAAAGGTGTATTTGCAGCCACTGGGTTGCCCGAAAGATTTTCACCAAGAGGACAAGTGCAAGTTGCGGTAGTCACACCATTTGTTTGTTTTGCATCAATCGAACATTGGAAACTCCAGCAATTGGTCACCATTTGCGTTCCAGTACCTGGGCAAATTTGTCCAGTTGAATTAGTCGTTGCATATTCAGGTGTAGCAGATTGCTGTGGATAACTTGGAATTGTAGAAAACAAAGACCAAATTGGATTTGGGTACTTAGCGCTTGCTGCTGGAGTAGCACAAGAGCCCTGCATATTGCCACCCTTTACATCCGCTATGCCATTGCCGGTAATTACTGGACAAGTACAGGTCATTTCTTTGTAGGTATATTTTTCACCTTTTATATCTGCTACGATCATGTCCTTGCCTGTGGCGGTACAAGTCGATGCTGCACACAAGGCAAACTTACCACTATAGCTTGCGTCACTTGAATCACAGATTTGAATTGCCGCATTAGTAGTAGGAACCAAGCCTTTTAGGTTACTGACTTTTGCTGAGAGCATTCCGGCCTCTAAGGCTGCTTTTGCAGCTGCTGTACTTACTAGAGCATTTTTGCCAGCAGTAGCAGTAGAGACCAAAGCAGCTAATTTAGTCTGGCAGTTAGTAGCGCTTGTAGAACCAAAGCAAAGACCATCAGTCAAAATGCTTTGTGCGGGAACGCTAGATGCAGATAAGGCAGCAGTTACTTCGCTAGAAATCGTGATCAAACCTGAGGTAGTGCCACTATTAATACTTTGTAAAAATTGCGCAATTGCTAGGACATTTAGATCGCCAGTACCAGATCGCAATACAACTGCAAGATCTTGTGGTGTCACAATTCCATCTTGTGGAACTGATGCAAGCGTTCCAATGGTGACGTTTCCAACTGAGAACGTGCAACTATCTCCTTTGGTGTAAATATAGTTTCCAGATCCATCAGTTAGCCCCGATGAATTTCCACATACATACTTCAACCCCATAACTGGAGCATCCACTACTTGGCCAGTAGAGGTGGTTGAAGCTGTTGTAGTAGTGCTGCTTCCACCACCACTACAAGCGGCTATTGCAAGCACGACAGACGCAAGAGAAATTGCGCTAAGAATTCTGAATTTCATGGATAGCCTTTAATAAGGTGGATGTAATTGCATAAACCATATACCTGAAATATAGGCTATTGGGCTAATAAATCAAGCAATAAAGTCTCAAAAGAGGGCAAATGTATCGCCATCAATCCCAATCGAGACCATTCCCCTCTGTTTTAGAGTTCTTTTCTAGCCCTGACTATAAAAACTATCGCTTTTTTTGATTTGAGACTAATTGGTATCTCATTTGAATCAAGGCTGTTATCAGCAAAGCTATCGACAGGAATGCGACAGCGATCGGGTCAGTACTAATTCCATCGAGCACCAAAAATACAAACAGCGCTAGATTAATTACTACCCCGCACCACAAGATCCAAACCTTGGTACCCGTTTGCCTATGAATTCGGATGTGCCCATAGGTGATCACCCCATATAAGAGCAGAAAGGCCATGCTTGCCATTTTTCCGACTATCTCTAAAGGAAAGCCCAATACCAAGACAATCACAATCACCGCTGAAAATAGTAAACGCCTCACCTGGCTGTGCCCAAGCACTTTATTTAATCTAATGGCATGAGCGTGCTCAGAAACGACTACCCCCAGAACTTTGGTCGCTGTAAAAATAGTAGCGTTGACTGCAGCGGCGCATGCTAGCAAGGCAATGATGCCAACTCCAATGAACCCTGCCCTTCCCATCAAAATATTGGCAGCAGCTCCAATGACATTACTTGGATTAGATTGAATCACGTTAACGGGTGTGATTTGTATAGTGATAAAGCTTACTAATACGTAAAGAGAAATACTCAATAAGACCGCAATCATCATTGCCCTTGGAATCGTTTTTTTAGGCTCAGTCATGGAGTCGGCAGCGCTACTCACAACTGCAAACCCTTGATAGTTGATATAGAGCATGCCTGTAGCAATGGCGATACCCTTTATAGGGCCTATTGCAAAATCCAGACTTGCAGCATTCAAATGGCTTAGACCTACAGCGCTATAAATCAGTAGTGAAATGACCACAAGCCCAATCGCCGCAAGACCAGCAAGGCCTACGATACTTGCGCCAAGCAGATTGACTAAAGCAAATACCAATACCAAGCCAGCACCAATTAATTTGAGCTCAAAACCAGAAAAGAAACTGCCGGTTAACACCACAATAAATTCAGTAAAGCCAGCCGCATAGAGCGAGGTTGAGATCAGAAATCCAAGATAGAGAAAAGCATTCATCCAACCCGCAATAAATCCATCCCCATAAGTAGAAACAATATATCCAGCAGGACCACCTGCAACAGGAAATGTTGCACTTAATTTGGCGCAAGAGTACACAGTAAAAAGTACTGCAATACCTGCTAATAGAAATGCGATGGGGAAATGGGACTTAGCCGTGAGATTGGCGTAACCTAAAATAGTAAATAAGCCCGAGCCCATCATGCCACTCAGACTCATTGCAATAGCAGAATACAGACCCACCTTTTTAGAGCTCTGCATCTGAGATTGAGTTGGTAGATTCACAATGATTTAGAGGATCAGATTTATGGACTTTAAGTAATAGAAAACCACTCCGAAGAGTGGCTTACTTCTTATCCCCAGTAGTCACTACATTCCCCTTAGTAGGATTCTGAATAGGAATAGGCTTACTAACTGGAGTAACTGGTGGGGCTGTGGGTAATGTAGTTGGCTTAGTGGAGTTACCTTGGTTACCAGCATAAGGTGATGCAGAGTGAGCTAGAAATGGCGAGACCACAAGAATTCCAAGCCATACAAGGAGAAAGATAGAGGTTTTAGTAAGTCTCATTAAGACTCTATATTAACCACTCCGTAGAGTGGCTTGTGAGTCAGTAAAACCAAGGACTACTTCTTTGCCCATGGCAATCTAGCTATTTCTTGGGGGCTGCCATGGCCAACGCCCATCGATTTCCAAAGTTAAGGACCAACTTAAGAAACACCGAATCAGAACAATCAGCCCTAAAACCGCCACACTGGTTAAAGTCGGACTAATTGCCACCGTGCGTATGACATCACCAGCCACTAATATCTCCAGACCCAAGATTAATGAACGCACAATCTGAGCGCGAAAGGTTTTATATGCAATATCTGAGGACTGAGTAATTAAAGCTTTGGCAAAGCCATATAAACCCCAAAGCACACCAATAGCCACAACAGAGACCCCTAAGGCATCCATCACATTACTGACACCCCGAATGATCTCGATTTGATCCATGATTTAGATTCCTTTAATGCGCAGACAATACAAAATATATTCGAATGGCTAGGATAACGGAAATTGATCGATAGTTTTGGTAATGATTCTTGGTAACGGAACGATTAAAGGAACCTAAGGCACATAAAACCTAGCAGAATGGCGGAGACGAGAGGATTCGAACCTCCGATCAGAGTTTTAGCCCCGATGCTCCCTTAGCAGGGGAGTGCCTTCGACCAGCTCGGCCACGTCTCCGTATTTCTAACTCTTTACAACGACCCACAGTTTAACGGATTACCGCCTTACTGGGGTTTTAAGGGGTTTCTTTACTTCTGATCCAGCTCAAAGGCCTTATGTAAGGCACGGACTGCCAGTTCCATGTACTTCTCATCAATCACTACTGAAATCTTGATTTCACTAGTAGAGATCATCAGAATATTGATCCCCTCTTCTGACAAAGTACGGAACATTTTGCTAGCAATACCCACATGTGAACGCATGCCTACGCCCACTACTGATACTTTAGATACCTTTGCATCGCCTGAGATTTCTTTTGCTTCAATATGCGCTTGTACTGTCTTTTTAAGAAGGTCTAATGCTTTTTGATAATCTGCGCGCGGTACAGTAAAAGTAAAGTCGGTCTTACCATCTACCGATTGATTCTGAATAATCATATCGACATCAATATTGGCGTCAGCGATGGGTCCCAGAATTTGATACGCAATACCGGGGCGATCAGGAACTCCGATCACAGTAATCTTCGCTTCATCACGCGCAAAGGCGATGCCGGAAATAGCTGCGGCTTCCATAGTGCTGTCCTCTTCAAATGTAATCAAGGTGCCCGACTTCATCTCAATGTCTAGGGGCATCAAAGGGTCTGTCAATGATGACAGTACCCGGGTTTTAACTTTGTATTTACCTGCAAACTCTACAGAGCGAATCTGTAATACTTTTGATCCTAAGCTTGCCATTTCTAGCATCTCTTCAAAAGTAATCTTATCCAAACGACGTGCTTCCTCGCAAACACGGGGATCCGTTGTGTAAACACCATCTACATCGGTATAGATTAAGCACTCATCTGCTTTGAGTGCAGCAGCCATAGCTACTGCAGAGGTATCTGAACCACCGCGACCTAAGGTAGTGATATTGCCATCTGGGTCAACCCCCTGAAAACCAGTCACTACTACTGCTTTGCCAGCATTTAGATCATTGAGGATTTTTTTGTCATCAATACTTTTGATACGTGCTTTAGTAAACGCAGAGTCAGTATGTACAGTGACTTGCCATCCAGCATAGCTAACGGCATCAATACCTTCACGCATCAATGCTAAAGCGAGTAATCCTGAGCTGACTTGTTCTCCAGTAGAGGCAATTTGGTCTAACTCACGGGGATTGGCTTCAGAATTAATCTCTTTGGCGAGGCCGAGCAAGCGATTAGTCTCTCCGGACATAGCAGAAGGAACCACCACTATTTGGTGTCCAGCACGTATCCACTTAGCCACGCGTTTAGCAACATTCGCAATGCGCTCTGTAGAGCCCATTGATGTGCCGCCATATTTATGAACAATTAAAGCCATAAAAAACCGTCTATTTGAGTATCTGTAGCAGGAAATGAATATCCTGAGGATCAAAAAAGGCTTATTTTACAGGGTTTTATAAGGGCAAAGACGAAGACCTTGACTTTAAAATCAGGCAATATTAGGATGGTGTTACTTTAGTGTTACCCGGAGAACAATAATGAGCCCAGTCAGCACCACTTCCCTCAAATTACCTGACGAAATCAAGTTGCAAGCAATCACCGCTGCAAAAGATTTAGGCATTACCCCCCATGCATTTATGGTCGAAGCAATTAAACAGGCCGGCATCAATGCAGAACTACGGCGCTCATTTATCGAAGACTCTAACAATGCTCGCAATGAGGTTTTGAAAGACGGCAAAGTATTCGAGTCTGATAAAGTCTTCAAGCATTTAAAAGCACGTATCGCTGATAAAAAGTCAACATTGAAAGCAACGAATTGGTAAGAATTGTTTTCTCCCCAAAATCCTTACAGGATCTAGAACGACTTACTGACTTTTTAATACAAACTGATAAAAATGCTGCCCTTACTACGATTGAACTCATTGAGGGAGCGATTCAAATTCTGTCGAAACATCCTTACCTTGGCCGCACATGCGATAAGCACATCAGAGAGTTGATCATCTCTAGAGATAAATCTGGTTACGTAGCAACGTATAGTTTTGATGAAAGAAAAAATGCTATTTTGATTTGCTCAATACGCCATCAAAAAGAGTCTGGTATCACCCCATAGTCCAATCTGGTAGTACTCGCTTGCCAGAGAAAACAAGACGTGGGTAGCTTACTCCAATACCTGCTACAGCAATCAACTCCCCATTAATATACAAGAGTGGCGCTGATCGCTGCCACGGAGGAATGTCATTCTCCTGAAACAGATTTTTTAGAGTCTTACGAGGGGTCTTTGCTTTAATCTGAATTTTCTCAGAGCCTGATCTGTCTTTTTCTGTAATCAGGCCATTTTCCTGCGCCTCTTTGACCCATTGACTTGGAAGCCCAGGGGTTTTGCTTGAAACGGGAATAGTTTTAAAAATCCATTGGCCAGTCTTTAGTTCTTCAATTTGTAAGAAGCCACGCCAAAGCCGAATATTCTTTTGATCATGACTCCATTCCAGTTGTGCACCAGCTTTAACTGAATTGAGGTCACGCCACCATGCAGCAAGACGCTCTTGAGATGGCATTGCCAAGTCGTTTGCCTTTAACCAATATCTCAAAACATTATTAGCTGCAGGTAAATCTTTTTTTGCTAAGTCCATTAAGGTTTTGTGTTTGAGCCCAGTCTTTAACAAGATGATCTTGCCATCCTGTACTGCCAACCGATCTAGTAAGGCTTGTGCCTCACCGAGTAATCCTGCACTGCGCGCAAGATTGGCGATGGCTTCAGGTTGAATCTTCTCTAGCGCTGGAAGAATCGATTTACGAATAGCATTACGACGATATTTAGAATCTTGGTTACTTGGGTCTTCGATCCACCTGAGTTTGTGTGCTTTTGCATAAGCCTCAAGCTCTTTTCTACTGTGATTGAGCAAGGGGCGGCCTAAGGTGACTTTGCCTTCTTTACCATTGATTTCACGGACTGCTGGCATACCCGCTGTTCCTGCTACGCCAGCACCTCGGAGGAGTTGTAAGAGTACTGTCTCCGCTTGGTCGTTTTGGTGATGTGCTAGCAGCAGGTCTTTAATGCCATATTCAATACATAGTTCGGTAAGTGCCTCATAGCGCCCTGCTCTTGCTCTGGCTTCAATATTGCCCTCTTCTGAATTGCCCGTCAGATGGAGAAGTCTGAAGTCAAAATGAATTTTGTATTTTTTAGCTAGCTTCTCACAAAAGATTAACCATTCATCAGCTTGCTTTTGCAAACCATGATGAATATGAAAGGCAAAGATCTGCGATTGATCTTTTGCTTGCGCTTTGCAAACCGTATCAAGAAGTACAACCGAATCGAGGCCGCCACTCAAGGCAACCGCAATTCGTTTTCCTGATTTAGGACTTTGCTGTGATTTCCTTGAACTTGCCATAACTCATCAGGCGTTCATAACGGCGCTCAAGTAGAGTATCTACTTTCATACCTTCAAAAGTCTTTAAGGACTCGCCAAGGGCTTTACGCATATTGGCCATCATGGTGTCGTAATCACGATGAGCACCACCTACTGGTTCGGCCACGATCTTATCAATTAAACCCAAGGCTTTTAGCCTCTGGGCAGTTAAGCCTAGCTGTTCTGCAGCTTCAGCAGCTTTATCAGCAGTCTTCCACAGAATTGATGCGCAGCCTTCTGGCGAAATCACGGAGTAGGTCGAATTTTGCAACATCAACACTACATCACCCATCGCAATAGCTAGTGCACCGCCTGAGCCACCTTCACCAATAATCGTTGCGATGATGGGTACTTCTAATTCTGCTTGCACATAAAGATTGCGACCAATTGCTTCTGATTGATTGCGCTCTTCAGCATCAATTCCAGGGAAGGCTCCAGGTGTATCTACGAAAGTAAATACCGGAATAGCAAACTTTTCTGCCAGGCGCATTAGGCGCATCGCTTTGCGATACCCCTCTGGACGACTCATGCCAAAGTTTCGTAGTGAACGCTCTTTGGTATCGCGGCCTTTTTGATGGCCAATCACCATACAAGGCTGATTATCAAAACGCGCCAAGCCTGCGATGATGGATTGATCGTCAGCGAAAGTACGATCACCATGCAGTTCATGAAAGTCAGTAAATAATGAGCTAACGTAATCTAAGGTGTAAGGGCGCTGTGGATGACGCGCAACTTGTGAAACTTGCCATGGTGTAAGGTTGGCATAGACATCTTTAGTAAGCTGCTGACTTTTTTCTGAAAGTGTTTTGATCTCATCGGAAATATCTACCGATGACTCATCTTGCACAAAACGCAACTCTTTGATCTTTGTTTCTAATTCAGCGATTTGTTGCTCAAAATCTAGGAAAGTCGTTTTCATGGTCTGATTTTAATATTCAACTGGAATGGGGTCGATACTTCTCCACATATACCAGGTGGCAACCGTACGCCAAGGGGCCCAATTAGCAGCCACCTCACGGGCTTCATGGCGGCTTACGGGCTCCCCACTGAAGTAATTGAGGGAAATGGCCTTAATGAGGCCAACATCATCTAAGGGCAGAATATTAGGACGGATCATATTAAAGATCAGGAACATTTCAGCTGTCCAACGCCCAATGCCCCGAATTGAGCTCAATTCTTTAATGACGCTCTCGTCTTCCATTTCTTGCCATTGATTCGCATGCAAGCGCCCAGCATCAAAATGATCAGCTAAATCGCGAATGTATTCAACCTTGCGACCTGATAAACCAGCAGCGCGTAATTCTTCGACAGTTAATGCCAAGATATTTTTCGGGTTGATTTTTTTCTTACTAGCAATCACTACCCTATCCCAAACTGCTTGTGCAGCAGCTACAGAAATTTGTTGCCCTACGATTGCTCTAGCTAATGTCGTAAAGGCATCTCCACGAGTAACCAAGAAGCCTGAGCCATATTTTGGTATCAATTTTTTAAGAATACGATCTTGCTTCATCAATTCACGACAAGCTTGCTCCCAGTAATCTGGTGCTACTTGCTCAAGAATCGACTGTTCTTTTTTTTCTACTTTTTCTTTTTGCTTCGTTTCTTTTGTTTCTTTTTTCACCATCATCAAGCTCTTCGCCATTCTGTAAGACCACTGGGCTTATCTTCAAGCACAATGCCTTGCTCTAATAATGTCTTGCGAATCAAGTCTGACTTGGCAAAGTCTTTTGCTTGTTTGGCAGCAACACGTTCTGCAATTTTTTCTTCAATTTGTGCAGCACTCAATCCGCCTGCTTCTTTATTACCAGACTGTAAAAATGCGGTAGGATCACGTTGCAAGAAATTAAGTTGTCTACCCAATGATCTGAGGGTATTGGCTAAGACCTGCTTTTCTTGGCCCTGCGCTCGATTCACTTCACTCGCTAGATCAAACAATACAGCAATGGCCTCAGGGGTATTGAAGTCTTCGTTCATAGCATCAGCAAAGCGGCTTGCCCAGGGATTATGGGGATCTAGAGTCTGGGCTTCGTTTGTTGTTTGTGCCAAGGCTGTATAGAGTCTTAGTAATCCTGCGCGCGCCTCTTCTAATTGAGCATCGCTGTAATTAATTGGGCTACGGTAATGGGCTTTAAGTATGAAGAAACGTACTACCTCAGGGTCAAAGCTTTTAAGTACATCCCGAATTAAGAAAAAGTTGCCTAATGACTTTGACATCTTCTCTTCGTTGACGCGAATATGTCCGTTATGCATCCAGTAGTTAACAAAGGGAGCATCATTCTCTTTACGATCCTTGCCATATAAAGCACCTTCACTTTGGGCAATCTCATTTTCATGATGCGGAAACTGTAGATCTGCTCCACCGCCATGAATATCAAAATGATCGCCAAGCAGATCACAGGACATTGCCGAACATTCGATATGCCATCCTGGACGCCCCTCACCCCATGGGGAGGTCCAGCGGGTATCTGCTGGCTCTTCTGGTTTGGCACTTTTCCACAAAACAAAATCTAAGGGGTCACGTTTACCGCCCACAATTGCAACCCGCTCACCAGCATTGAGTTCATCTAGTGACTTACCGGAGAGTTGTCCATATCTTGGCAGTAAGCGAACTGCAAAGTTCACATCACCTTCATCTGCCTGATATGCCAATTCATTTTCAATGAGCTTGCCAATCATGCCTTGCATCTGCTCGATGTAATCGGTTGCTCGAGGCTCTTGATCGGGATGTATTAAACCGAGCTCATCAGAGTCTGCATGCATGGCAGCAATAAAGCGGTTTGTTAAAGTAGCAATCGCTTCGCAGTTTTCAACAGCACGCTGGATAATCTTATCGTCGATGTCAGTAATATTGCGCACATAAAGGACTTCATAGCCACTAGCGCGCAACCAACGAACCACCATGTCAAACACAATCATGACCCGAGCATGCCCAATATGACAAAAGTCATAAACCGTCATGCCGCAGACATAGATCTTCACCTTGCCCGGCACAATGGGCTTAAATACCTGTTTTGAACGGCTAAGAGTGTTATAGATTTGCAGCATAGGGCTATAAAGGTGGGGCAAGTAGCGCCAATTTGTTAGACTGAGCGCTGAGTATATCGAATGAGCCAGTTTTATACCCCTTCTCTTATGTCCGTTACCGCCCCAGCTTTATTAAAGACCCTGATTGTTGTATCAGCCCTGTTATTGGCCGCTGGCTGTAGTACGCCTGCTCAACAGCGCGCTGAGGCTGAAATTGATGCTTTAAATAAGCAGGAAATGAAATCTCCCGAGGCCAGTACCCAACCCTATTTGGGTGGCTATAGCCCAACTGATCCACCCAGACTCTCTGCCGATACAGGTTATGACCCCTTAAGTCCTGAGCTATCTGAAACTGTTGGGGTGCCATTTTTATCCTTTCTGATTATTGAGCCAGACCCCATTACTAAGAATGCGGTTCCATCTGATGTCGAAAAATTCATTAAGGCGCGAAAATATCAAGCCGCAGTTGATCTAATTAACGTGGATTTGAAAAAGACGCCACGTAATGTGCAATTACGATTTGTAAAAGCGCGCCTACAAATTGAGATGCGTCAGTTTGATCAAGCTAAAAAAACTTTAATTGAAATCACGCAACAGTTCCCTGAATTACCAGAACCCTATAACAACCTAGCGGCCATAGCAGCCAACCAGGGCAAGTGGATTGAGGCCCGAGATTATTTAGAGCTTGCTCTAAAGTTGCGCCCTAGTTATGCAATTGCCTCTGCAAACCTCGGTGAGATTTACATTCGTCTGGGTGCTCAGGCCTATGAGGATGCTGCCAAGTATGCACAACTCAATCAGCGCCAATATTCAAACCGCGCTAAAGCTCTGCTCGATGTGCTCAAGCCGCCTCCAAAGCGGCCCACAAATCGGATAGCCAACCCAGCCCCAAGCTCGGTCGACTCAAGCAATACTCCTTCCACTAACCTTCCAGAAAGTAAATCTTATAATGGCGAAAGTACTCTTAAAAACCAATAAGGGTGACATCACCCTCACTCTTGATAACGCTAAGGCACCTAAGAGCGTTGCCAATTTTCTGCAGTATGTCAAAAGCGGTCACTACGATGGCACGATTTTTCATCGCGTGATTGATAATTTTATGGTGCAAGGTGGCGGCATGACTGCTGGCATGAACCAAAAGCCCACCAGCGCTGAGATAGAAAACGAAGCAAATAATGGCCTTAAGAATGATCGCTACACAGTAGCAATGGCTCGTACTAGCGAACCCCATTCTGCAACTTCCCAGTTTTTTATCAATGTCAATGACAATGATTTCTTAAACCACACCGCTCCAAATGCTCAAGGCTGGGGTTATGCTGTCTTTGGTAAGGTAACTGATGGCATGGATGTTGTAGACACTATTCGTAAAGTCAAAACTGGTAGCTCCGGCTTTCACCAGGATGTTCCTGCTGAAGATGTCGTGATTGAAAAGGCAACCGTTCTCGAAGAATGATCCCGCAATATGCGAGCGCCCTGCTCATTTCAGATTTACACCTAACGCCGTCAATGCCCTTGACGGCACAGCGTTTTTTTGACTTTTGCCAAAAAGAAGGTCCTAAAGTCCAAGCGGTGTTTATTCTGGGTGACTTATTTGAATATTGGGTGGGCGATGATGCCGCAGCCCAATCTCCTTTTCAGCAAGAAGTAAGGCATGCGCTGGCTAATTTATCTACCAAGACCAAAACCTATTATGTACATGGCAATCGGGATTTTTTACTGGGTCCTGATTACTTGAAAAAAACGGGTATGACTTTATTGTCTGAACGCTCGCATGTAGAAATTGCTGGTTCAATCTATACGCTTTGTCACGGTGACTCTCTTTGCACTGCAGATGTGGGTTACCAAGTATTTCGTCAATGGGTCAGAAAATCTTGGGTGCAAAATGTATTTTTGCGCTTGCCGCTCAATTGGCGTAGATCTATTGCCAATCAATTGCGGAACAAAAGTCAGACCCAATATCAGAGCTCAAGTAAGAATGCCGCTAACCCAAAAATGGATGTCAGCTTAGATGCTTGCGCTGCGATTTTAGGAACAGAATCTAATGGCAGACTGATTCATGGGCATACCCACCTACCTGCCCACCACAACGAGCATTTTCGAGAGCAACACTGGCAGCGTTGGGTACTGTCTGATTGGGACATCGATCACCCCGAAAGCGTTAAGCCTAGGGCTAGTGCCCTGATGATTGATGGCAAGGGTGTTAAGTACCTTGATCTCATTCAGAATTGATCAGATCATTTGTGCTTACTTAACAGGCAGAATACTTAGATAGGCACTGCACCATCTGTGCAAAAATTCTGGGATTGGCAGCCATGACCTCACCACTTTTCAGAAATCCCTCTTCACCACGATAATTGCCAATCAAGCCGCCAGATTCCGTAATTAATAAAGCGCCAGCTGCCATATCCCATGGCTTGAGATCACTCTCAAAAAAACCATCGTAACGACCCGCTGCTACATAAGCTAAATCTAGTGAAGCAGCACCTGGTCGACGCAAACCAATACATTGTTTACTCATCTCTGCAAAAATCTTTAGATATTTTTCAAGATCTTGATCTTCACGGTATGGAAAGCCAGTACCAAGTAAAGAACTCGCCAAACGATCTTGCGAAGCTACTCGTAAGCGCCGACGATCTAAATAAGCACCAGCACCACGCGTTGCCGTGAACAACTCATCACGGGTTGGATCGTATACAACAGCTTGTTGAGTCACACCATTGACAGCTAATGCAATAGAAACTGCATACTGTGGAAAGCCATGGATAAAGTTGGTTGTGCCATCTAATGGATCAATAATCCATACATTCTCTGCATCAATATTATGTTCACCAGTTTCTTCAGCCAAAAATCCATGGGTTGGATAGGCTTCACTCAGTGTTTCGATAATGGCTGCTTCTGCAGCTTTGTCCACCTCGGTGACAAAATCATTGTGCTGCTTACGGTCAACCTGCAAACGCTCTAAATTGAGAGAGGCTCGGTTAATGACAGTGCCGGCACGACGGGCAGCCTTAATGGCCACATTTAACATGGGATGCATAGTATTGGCGGACAAATTAAATAAGAACGAGCCTGTAATATTGCCTAAACTGCATGACAATACAAAGCTAATACTCTGATTCTAAACGATTAGCACCTTGAGCCCCTTAAGTCCTAAATAACAAACTCATGAATACTGAGCAATCTCAATACCTGTGTTGGGTTCTGGTGGAAACCAGTCACCCTGGAAATGTTGGTTCTGCGGCCCGCGCTATCAAAACGATGGGCTTTAGCGACCTACACCTGATTAATCCCAAAATCAAAGGGGTTGCCAGAGAAGCAGAAGCCATTGCACTGGCTAGTGGTGCGGTCGATATATTGGAATCTTCCCAAGAATCAGACTCTTTAGCGGCTACTGTAGGAGGATGCTCGCTGGTTTTAGGTCTAACAAGCAGAGATCGAGAATTTGGGCCTCCAGCTTTAGATTGGGAAACTGCTCGCGGTTTAATACAAGAGACTATTGCCTATCAAGGAAAGGTTGCACTGATATTTGGTCCAGAAAGAACCGGGCTTGATAATGAGCATCTAGCACTTTGTACTCACAGAGTTTGGTTAGAGGCCAATCCAGCCTATCCATCCTTAAATCTAGCCCAAGCCATCATGGTCTGTGCCTACACCCTTAGAGAGTCTTTAAATGGACTTTCTAAGACCGTATCACCACATGTTAATCGGGAGGAAATGGCTGATTTTGCCGACCCTGCCGCCATTGGAGCGATGTTAGAGCATTGGCGAGCAGGCCTTGAGGCTATTGGCTACCTAGACCCTGCAAACCCGAAGAAGTTGATGCCCCGCTTACAAGCCTTATTTGCTCGTAGTCGCCTCCATAAGGAAGAAATAGATCTATTACGCGGTATTGCCAAACAGATGCTCCTGAGAAAATAAGCGCATCCCGTTAAAATCTAAATATGTTTAATTCACTATTCGACCAAGTCGACTCCATCATTGCTAGAGACCCTGCAGCCAGAAATCGTCTTGAGGTCATCACCTGCTACCAAGGTCTGCATGCAGTTTGGCTACATCGCATTGCTCATTTTTTATGGAATCTTGGTCTGAAATGGATTGCGAGAGTGCTATCAATGTTTGCTCGCTTTCTGACTGGTATTGAAATTCATCCGGGTGCAAAAATTGGTCATAGGGTATTTTTAGATCACGGTTTGGGGATTGTCATTGGTGAAACTACTGAAATCGGTGACGATTGCACGATCTACCAAGGCGTTACCCTTGGTGGCACATCTCTTTACAAGGGCATGAAACGTCACCCTACTTTAGGTAAGGGAGTTGTCGTCAGTGCTGGCGCAAAAGTACTTGGGGGATTTACCATTGGAGATGGTGCTCGTGTGGGCTCAAACGCAGTGGTTTTAAAAGAGATCCCTGCCGGCGCCACTGCCGTCGGAATTCCAGCGCGCATTTTGCATCCAGATCTTCCAAAGAGTGCGGAGACAAAAACAAAAGAATATTTTTCTGCTTATGGCATCACACCTAATATTGATGATCCAGTATCGATGGCGCTCAAAGGTTTAATCGATGCAACGATTGAACAAGAAGCGAAGATAGCCGCACTTGAAAAAGCCTTAGCAAAACTGAGTAATGCACCTTCAGAGTCCACTGTAGCGAGCAACTCAAGCGATACCAAACGAGATCTGGACGCTATTAAAGAGTGGCTTAAAGAGTAAACGTGGAAATAAGTACTACTTAATGCAGAGTGTGAGGCTTAGAACCGCTAGCGCCTAAGGCGCCTGCTGGAAACTCTTCTTCAGTGCCTTCATCCACGTCATCATTTGGCATTCCAAAGGTAAAGCTTTCGCCACCTTCAGGATGGCGATTTTGAATCTCGTCATCGGTAGCAGCACGAATATCCTCTACCTGAACCCAAAAACGCAATGCCATACCAGCCAAGGGATGATTACCGTCTAATACCACTTGGTTATCAGCAACATCCGTTACTGTATAAATCAATGGCTCATCCTCAGAATCTGGCTCATCTGCCACACTCTCTTCTTCCTGAACATCAGGTATGCCTTCAAATTGCATCCCTACTTCAAGAGGCTCTGGAAAGTGAGTACGCGGCTCAATCTTTAAGAGTTCTGGGTCGTATTCACCAAAAGCCTCACTAGGTTCTAGCTGAATCGTCGCTTCGTAACCTATGTCCTGCCCGTCTAAGAGAGTTTCAATTTTTGGGAAAGTACCCTCATAACCCCCATGCAGGTATACCATCGGAGAATCTGGTTCTTCTATGACGTTATTTTGTGCATCGGTTAACTTATAACGTAGGGATACGATGGTATTTTTTTCAATCTTCATGCGAAATCTATCGAACATTTGTTTTTAATGGGTTTTAATTAGCAATTACTTTGTGAGTTTATTTTACTTGAGCAAGCCCTATCAGCCTCCACAGGCACCTCAAAACCTGCCTCTAAACGAGCCTTGGGCCCTATTAGGGGGTATTAGCCCGGATTGGTTTATGCAGCGCAATTGGCATAAGAAACCCCTTCTGGTTCGGGGCGCCATTCCTGCTTTTAAGCTTTGTGCGAAAAATAACGAAGCCTTAGCTAGCCCTATTTCAGCAGAAGAACTCTTCCAATTTGCCAATCGAGATACCGTAGAGTCTCGTCTCATCAAAGCAAAACCTTGGAGCTTTGAGCATGGTCCCTTTAAATCAAAATCGATTCCCTCTTTAAACAAATCAGACTGGACGCTACTTCTTCAAGGCATGGATGCGCACCATCCGGCTGCTGCAAAGGTTCTTTCATGGTTTCGGTTTATTCCAGATGCACGACTAGATGACTTGATGATCAGCATCGCAGGAATTGGTGGGGGTGTTGGTCCTCATTTTGACTCTTATGACGTTTTTTTAATACAGATGTCTGGGAGAAGACGATGGCGTATATCAAAACAAAAGGATTTAAGCTTAAGCCCCAATCTTCCACTCAAAATTTTAAAGAACTTTACATCAGATCAGGAATGGATCTTAGAGCCTGGTGACATGCTGTATCTACCCCCGCATGTTGCGCATGATGGCATTGCCTTAGATGCTGCTTGTCAAACTTGGTCCGTTGGATTTCGTTCGCCTAGCTTCAAAGAATTGCTCCAAGAAGGACTATGGCGCTTGGCCGAATCCTTAGAAGATATTCCTGAGCTTGACAAAAAATTTGCTGACCCTAAGCAAAGAGCGACATCTCATGCAGAACAACTACCAGCAGAACTCATTGAGCAGATCACCTTAAAACTGGCAGAACTGAAGCTCGATAAAGTAGCTGGCTTTTTGCCAGGGGTTGCTGCCTACCTATCCGAACCAAAACAGCAGGCAATATTTGATAGCCCAAGTAAACCCTTAAACCCCTCCCGTTTTAGCCAAGCCTTAAGCTCAAAACGCTTAGTTCCCAGCCCGCAAACTCGGATTTTGAGTCTAGGTAAAGTGGTTTACTGCAATGGTGAAAATATGAGTCAAGGACAAGCAAGGAATATAACCTCGGCCTGGCAAGCCCTCTCAGCCAAAAAAGTCCTCCCAGCCCGAAAACTCAAGGGTGTCTCTGAAAGCAGTCTATATGAGGCCTATCTGGCTGGTTGGCTGGTTTTTGAGAGCTAAATGCAGAGATGGATATAATAAACGCTGGAAATTACCTAGGGATAATCCCTTGATACATCCAATAACAATTACCGGTAATTGTTTTTATTTTTTAAGAGGAAATTACAAATGAAGAAGTCACTCGTACTCGTTGCAATGTTAACTATCGCTTTGGCCGCTTGCGGTAAAAAAGAAGAAGCAAAACCTGCTGAAGCTCCTGCTGCTGCTCCTGCTGCCCCTGCTGCTGAGGCTCCTGCCGCTGCTCCTGCTGCACCTGCTGCTGCCCCAGCTGCTGACGCTAAGAAGTAATCTTCTTCTTGAAGAAAAAAAGCCGCTGAAAAGCGGCTTTTTTATTGGCTAGTTCACCTTTGATTTACTTGGCTAATTGCTCAGTCAACAGAGTAAGCAACTGAGAGCCAGCAGCAGTATTTTCTGGCTTACCATCAGCGTCTTGTACATAAACACTTGCTGAATTCTCACCAGTATTCTTCACAAGCACTTGATACTTTTTCGCTTGCAAGACTGATTCATCTTTGCTGCTAAAGAGTTTTGAGAAGAAGCCCTTGCTATCGCCTACATCCTTAGCATTTACATAGCGAACATAGTAAACACCTGAAGAACGATTACGATCTTCCACAGTAAAGTTAGAGCGATCTAAAGCTAAACCAACATCACGCCAAGCACGATCAAAACCTGCACTCATCTCAATATAGGCTTGATTGCCATTTTGAACGAGTTTTGCTTTTGGCGTTTTAGGTCCCAAAGGCACGGCAACCATTGCTTTAGCCTGCTCTTGAGTCATACCTAAGCGCTCCATCAAACGAGCCAAGAAAGCAGCTTCTAATTCAGGATCATTAGGGCGCGAAGTCCAAATCGTATAGGTACACGCACCACTTGCATCGTTTACACACTTCTCTAAAGCACCTTTCTGGGTGATGTAGATTTCTGTTTCAGCAGGCTTGCTAACTTCAAGACGTGTTTTATATTTATCTCGCTCACCAGTGTCGTAGATAGAATCTAAAACACTACCTAGAGCTGAACGAATAAAGTCTTGCTGAATTTTTGCGCGGTTCTCAGCCCAATCTGTTTCCATGATGCCTGTAGATGGCGAATCAACCGTGAGAAGAAAACCATTCTCCTGCCAGAAGTCTTTTACCTGAGGGTATAACTCAGTCGCAGGTTTATCTACTACTAGCCAACGGCGCTCACCATCTCGCGCAATACGCATACCTGGAATACCTGTCATCACACTGCTTCTTAACTGCACTGATTTCTTAAGGGCTGCATTGTATTCAGACATCGTAGCCGTGCCATCCTGAACAATGTAGCGTCGATCAGCTTGTGCAGTTATTAAATCCGGTGGGTAAGATAAATTAGGGCCACGCACAGCTCCAGCAGACTTGTAATCTACTGTGTCGCTGCTAGTAACCGTTTTACATGCGCTAAGCACTGAAATGGCTACAAAGGCAAACAACAGAATCGATAAATAGCGGCGGAGTATTTGCATCACATTCATCATATCAAGTCAGCCTGTTTTAATGCTGCCTTTAAGGGCTCACGTAAGGAATTACTCAAGGGAGTTAAGGGTAAACGGATACCTGCAGTGATCTTGCCCATTTCATAGAGGGCCCATTTCACCGGGATTGGGTTTGCTTCTGTGAACATTGCTTTATGAACTGCGAGCAACTGATATTGAATCTCGCGGGTTCTTTTTACATCATCTGACATGGCTGCTACACATAACTCATGCATCAGCTTGGGTGCCACATTGGCAGTTACTGAGATATTTCCTTTACCACCCATGAGCATCAACATAGCAGCAGTTAAATCATCACCAGAAAATACTGAGAAATCGCTATGGCCTGCGCGCTTGAGGTCGTTGATGAGTATGCTACCCCGCTCTAGACTGCCAGTCGCATCTTTAATTGCAATAATCCCTGGGACGCCAGCGAGGCGAACCACAGTCTCACCCGCTAAATCTGCCACAGTGCGCCCTGGGACGTTATAGAGAATCATCGGCAGATCAACAGACTCGGCAATCTTTTTAAAGTGGGCATACATGCCATCTTGAGTTGGCTTGTTGTAATAAGGTACTACTTGTAAGCAAGCATCAGCGCCAACTTTTTTTGCAAATTCAGTTAATGCAATTGCTTCTGCGGTTGAATTACCGCCAGTACCGGCAATTACAGGAATCCGGCCAGCGATATGATCGACCGTTACACGTATCAATTCACAATGTTCATCAACAGAGACCGTAGGAGACTCTCCGCTGGTGCCAACGATCACAATACCATCGGTTCCTTCGCTGACATGCCAATCAAGCAAAGAACGTAGACTTGCGTAATCTAAGCTCCCGTCTTCAAACATTGGCGTAACAATCGCCGGCATGCTGCCAGAAATGGTTTTTTTATTGCCTTTAGATTGAGTTGTGTTTGTCACTAAATAGGTACCGAGATAGACTGTATTAAGCTTGAAATTGTAACGGAATGTGCTCTTTTAACCCGCCATTTACGGCACAAAGGCGCTGAACCATAGCTGGTTTGGGTTGATCTACATAAATATCCTCGTAGGCAATGACTTGTAGCTGATGACGGGCCGCCAAAGCGAGTAATTCCCCAGGATTTAGCAGGAAATTCGGGTTAGAAGGCTTACCAAATTCTTCATTTCCTAGGGCAAAGGTTTCGTAGATCAAAACCCCGTTTTTTTGCAGCATTTCGACTAAATGATCGATATGGGGACGATAAAGATAGTTACACACGACGATGCCCGCAAATTGAAGTCCACTCAGCGGCCAATCATTTTGCTCAAGATTTAAGCATTTTGGCGTAATTAATGGGGATTGCAGAGCATTAACCGCAACGATATCTTGGTCTACTGCCAATACTGAATGTCCAAGCTGGGCTAATAGCTGTGAATGGCGGCCAGAACCACAAGCAAGGTCTAGAACTGGATCGCCACTCGGAATGAGCGGAGCAAAGCGCCTTACCCATGGCGACGTATTCAGAATCAATTCATGCGCACTAAGCAAGATATAAAATCAATCGTAAGTAAGTCCTATTGCTTCGCGGACCTCTCGCATAGTTTCCTGAGCAACTTTGCGGGCTTGATCACAACCATCGGCAATGATGGAACGCAAAAGACTAGGATCGTCGAGATACTTTTGAGCGCGTTCAAACATAGGTTGTTGCTCGGCCAAAATTGCATCGATCACAGGTTGCTTACATTCAAGACAGCCTATGCCCGCTGATTTACAGCCTTTTTCAACCCACTGCTTCGTCTCTTCATTGGAATACACCGTGTGTAATTGCCATACTGGACAACGCGCAGGATCTCCTGCATCGGTTCTGCGCACGCGTGCAGGGTCTGTGGGCATAGTACGGATTTTTTTAATGACTTCTTCAGGCTGCTCACGAATGCTAATCGTATTGCCATACGACTTAGACATCTTCTGTCCATCAATACCAGGCATACGAGAAGCTGCAGTTAAGAGGGCTTGTGGTTCAGGCAAGATAATTTTTCGTGAACCCTCTAAAAAACCAAACAATCTTTCACGATCAGCCATTGATAAGCTTTGTGCGTCTTGCAGCAATGCTTTCGCTTGCTCAAGTGCATCGTCGTCACCACGCTCCTGAAAAGCTATCCTTAGCTCTGCATACATCTTGGCGCGCTTACTGCCGAGTTTTTTGACAGCCTCTAATGCTTTTTCTTCAAAACCAGGTTCACGTCCGTATAAATAATTAAAACGGCGTGCTACTTCACGGGTCATTTCTACATGAGGAACTTGATCTTCACCTACGGGTACAAACTGTGCACGATAAATCAGAATATCGGCTGCTTGTAATAAGGGATAGCCTAAGAAACCATAGGTTTGCAGGTCTTTTTCTTTTAATTTTTCAATCTGGTCTTTATAGGTAGGCACCCGCTCAAGCCAGCCCAGCGGGGTTCCCATCGAGAGCAATAGAAATAGTTCAGCGTGCTCGGGTACCTTGCTTTGAATAAACAAAGTTGACTGATTTGGATCAACGCCAGCGGCCAACCAATCTATCACCATATCCCAGACCGATTGCTCAATCACATCTGGCGTTTCATAGTGAGTGGTCAGAGCATGCCAATCAGCGACAAAAAAGAAACAAGGATACTCAGATTGCAGACGAACCCAATTCTTGAGTACACCATGGTAGTGCCCAAGATGCAAATTACCCGTAGGTCGCATACCGGAGAGAACGCGTTCAGCAAACATCTTTAGTCTTTATCTTTGTTGTAAATCATTAATGAAATACAGACCACACTGGTGTGAGATGGTCTGGTAGATGTGGTAAACGGCCTAAGTCAATATGACTCTCTGCTGGATCATGAAAGTCGGATCCGCGGGAAGCTAAAAATCCATATTGCTGGGCAATCTTGCCATAGGTTTGATATTGATCAGGACTATGACTGCCTGTGATGACTTCAATACCAAGCCCACCAATATCTTTGAAGTGTTTATACAACTCATCCATCTGCATGGCGCTCAAGTTATAGCGGCCTGGGTGGGCAATCACCGCAACACCCCCTGCAGCCTTAATCCAAGCCACAGCATCATCTAGCTTAGCCCACATATGAGGAACAAAGCCAGGCTTATCTTCTACTAAATAATTTTTAAATACTTGTTCTGTATTTTTGCATACGCCCTGTTCAACTAAGAAGCGTGCGAAGTGAGTGCGTGAGATGAGCTCATGATTGCCAGCGAAATGCAATGCACCTTCATAGGCACCAGAAATACCAGCCTTCAATAATTGCTCAGCCATCAACTTTGCGCGGTTGCCACGTCCATCACGAGTACGACGCAAACCTTCCAAAATACCTGTATGGTCTGCATCAATCCCGAGCCCCACAATATGAATTGTTTGACCCACCCAGGTGACTGATATTTCTACACCGCCAAGATAATCAAGATTGAGAGCGCTAGCTGCAGCACGGGCACGTTGTTGTCCACCGAGCTCATCGTGATCTGTTAATGCCCATAAATTCACACCATTTGCTTTAGCGCGCTCGGCTAGAGCTTCGGGCGATAAAGTGCCGTCAGAGACAACTGAATGGCAATGCAAATCAGCATTAAGGGTCGAAAAACTGGTCATGAGCCTATTTTAGGTCAAGCTGGTATCAATTACCCGACGCGGCGCATCTAGGTAGTCGCGAGACTGCATTTCAATCAGGCGGGATATGGTTCTAGAGAACTCGGCAGTAATTTGCCCCTCCGTATACAACTCTGAAGCAGGCACGTCGGCCGACATAATGAGTTTGATCTTATGGTCATATAAAACATCAATTAGCCAAATAAACCGACGCGCTTCATTAGTCATCCTAGGCGGCATATAGGGCACGCCCGATAAAATCACCGTATGAAAAAGTTTAGCGATCTCAAGGTAATCATTTTGGGAACGTGGGCCACAACATAAGGTTTGAAAATCAAACCATACAACTCCATTAGCCATGTGTAATGGGCGCAGCTCGCGTGACTCAATTCGCAAGGCAGGCCTATTCACTTCTTTTTGATTGCCAATCAAGGTAATGAACATTTGGCCTAACCTAGTCTGGGTTTCCGCATTAGCAGGCGTTAAATATGCTTCCACTTGCGCCATCTGTACACGACGATAGTCATTACCCGCATCGACATTTAATATATCTAACTTTTCTTCGAGTAATTTAATAGCGGGTAGTAAGCGGTCGCGGTGCAATCCGTTTGGATAAAGCTGATCTGGACGATAGTTTGAAGTCATAACAAATTGGACGCGATCCTCGAAAAGCGCGCTCAGCAAGCGATACAGGATCATGGCATCGGCAATATCATTAATGTGAAATTCATCAAAGCAAATCAAGCGGTAGCGATTTGAGATTCTTTTGGCAAGCTCATCTAGCGGATCAGATAAGCCAGAAAGCTCATGTAATTCACGATGCACTTCACGCATAAATTCATGAAAATGAATACGGATCTTTTTTTCTATTGGGGAGGCTGCATAAAAACAGTCCATTAAAAAAGATTTTCCACGCCCTACTCCACCCCATAAATACAAACCACGAGGGAGGTCTGGCTTGAAAAGTGCTTTCTTTAGATTGTTACTACGAATCTCTTTATAAGCAATCCATTCGTCTTCACACTCCTGTAAGCGTTCGACGGCACGGAGCTGCGCGGGATCGCTATGGTACCCGCGGGTCTTTAGCTCTTGTTGGTAAAACTCAATCGTTTTCAATTACATATTTAATGCGCGTTGATCTGTAGCTAAGGCTGCTTCGCGCATCACTTCTGACAAGCTTGGATGTGGATGACAAATACGTGCAATATCTTCAGCTGCTGCTTTAAATTCCATCGCTACAGCGGCCTCAGCAATCAAATCAGAAGCATTGGGTCCAATGATATGTACACCAAGGATTTCATCAGTCTTAGCATCAGCCAAGACTTTGACGAAACCGTCAGAGCGCCCCATACCTAATGCTCGGCCGTTCGCTCCAAATGGGAATTGACCAGCTTTGTATTTAATACCAGCCTCTTTAAGGGCTTGCTCAGTTTTACCAACCCAAGCAATTTCAGGGTCTGTATAAATCACCCAAGGAATGCAGTTGTAATCGATATGGGGTTTTTGGCCAGCTATGATTTCGGCAACCAGAACGCCCTCGTCTTCTGCCTTATGAGCCAACATAGGTCCGCGCACAACGTCACCAACAGCATATACGCAGGGTGCAGCAGTAGCACAGGTGTGATCATCAACGGGAATGAAGCCACGCTCATCTACTTTAAGGCCGATCTTGTCTAGCCCCAACTTATCGGTGTTTGGTATGCGCCCAACAGAAACAATTAAACGGTCACACTCTAACTTGGCAGCTTTACCAGCACTATCCGTGTAATGAACAACAACACCCTTCTTATCAACCTTCACTTCACCGATCTTTACACCCATATTGATGTTCAGACCTTGCTTGAGGAAAAGTTTTTGTGCTTCTTTGGCAATTCCTGTATCGCAAGCAGCCAAGAATGTGGGCAAGGCTTCTAGCATGGTGACTTCTGAGCCCAAGCGACGCCAAACAGAACCGAGCTCTAAACCAATTACACCTGCTCCAATTACACCGAGTTTCTTGGGTACTGAGTCAAACTTAAGAGCACCTTCGTTATCGCAGACCAGGACATTGTCTACCGGTAGTCCAGGAAGATGACGGGCTTTAGAGCCCGTTGCAATAATGACATTCTTAGCAGTAACGGTCTCTTTATCTTTACCATCAATTTTGATTTGATAGCCATCAGCACCCTTAGCTTCAAACGAGGCGTGACCTTTTAGTAGAGTAATTTTGTTTTTACGGAATAGGTATGCAATGCCGCCCGTCATCTTAGTGACGATCTCATCCTTGCGTGTCACCATCTTTTTAGTATCAATACTGACAGAGCCAACCTTGATTCCATGATCAGCAGCGTGATGGCTGATCTTTTCAAACTCCTCAGATGAGGCCAACAGAGCCTTCGAAGGAATACAGCCAACGTTTAAGCAAGTACCGCCCAAACGAGGCTCGCCCTTAGGGTCATCAAAAGCGTTCGATTCAGCGCAGGCAACCTTAAAACCGAGTTGCGCTGCACGGATTGCAGCGATATAGCCACCAGGGCCACCACCAATTACGAGTACATCAAAAGCTTGGCTCATGTTCTTCCCTTTTATAAATCAAGGAGAAGACGTGATGGATCTTCTAAAGCATCCTTCATAGCAACCAGGCCAAGCACAGCCTCACGACCATCAATAATGCGGTGATCATATGACAAAGCGAGATAGTTAATGGGGCGAACAACTACTTGACCATTTTCAACCACAGCACGGTCTTTAGTAGCATGAATCCCTAAAATCGCAGATTGTGGCGGATTGATAATCGGTGTAGAAAGCATGGAGCCAAATACACCACCGTTAGAAATGGAGAAGGTGCCACCAGTCAACTCTTCAATCGACAATTTACCTTCGCGAGCCTTCAGGCCAAACTCAGCAATTTTCTTCTCGATATCAGCCAAATTCATTTGATCAACATCACGCAAAATTGGAACTACTAAACCCCGTGGTGAACTAACAGCAATACCAATATCAAAGTAACCGTGGTAGACGATGTCATTACCATCTACGGAAGCATTCAGTAAGGGGAATTTCTTCAAAGCATGAGTTGCTGCCTTAACAAAGAAAGACATAAAACCTAACTTCACGCCGTGCACTTTTTCAAACTGATCTTTGTACTTATTGCGCAATGCAATGACTGGTGCCATATTCACTTCATTAAATGTAGTTAAGATGGCATTGTTTGCTTGCGACTCAAGAAGACGCTCTGCAATACGCGCACGCAAACGACTCATTGGAACGCGCTCTTCCGGGCGCTCACCCATTGGCATTGAGGCAGTAGGAATAGGAGCAGATTTTGCACCGCCAGCTGCAGCATTTAATGCATCACCTTTAGTAATGCGACCATCACGACCAGAGCCAGCAACCTGACCAGCATTGAGATTATTTTCTGCAAGAATCTTTGCTGCTGAAGGAGCGGCCGCTGCACTGGAGACTTTAGCTACAGGAGCCGCTTTTGCTGGTGCTGCAGTAGGCGCTACTGCTACTGCAGCAGGTGCGGCAGTAGCTACCGCAGTACTATCAATCTTTGCGATTAACTGCTCAGCAACAACAGTACCACCATCGCCAACTAAAATTTCTGTAATAACACCAGCAGAGGGAGATGGCACCTCCAGCACTACTTTGTCAGTTTCAATTTCAATCAAGATCTCATCCTGACCAACGGCATCGCCGACCTTCTTTTTCCACTGCAGTAACGTTGCTTCAGCAACTGATTCAGAGAGTTGTGGAACTTTAACTTCAAAAATAGCCATGATTAATCCTAGTGATTTATGTGTTGAGGTATGACGACGATTACTTCGTGATCACGTAACCTTTGAGTTTGGCAAATGCCGCATTTAATAAAGACTTCTGCTGCTCTTGATGGAGATGGGCATATCCACAGGCAGGTGAAGCGGATGCAGGTCGTCCCGCATAAGCCAACTTCATGCCATCAGTCATGTTGTCCAAAATATTGTGCTGCACAAAGAACCATGCTCCTTGGTTTTGTGGCTCGTCCTGGCACCAAATCACCTCTTCCACTTTTGGATACTTCTTCAACTCGGTAGCAAGTGCTTTGTGTGGAAATGGATAAAGCTGCTCTAGACGAATGATAGCCACGTCAGTAATCTTCCTCTCTGCACGTTGCTTGACTAAGTCGTAATAAACCTTACCTGAACACATCACCAAACGGACAACTTCTTTAGAAACAATTGCCTCATCGCGCTCTGGCAGTACTGTATAAAATTTGCCTTTGGTAAATTCTGACAAAGGAGATGCTGCCTCTTTGTTACGGAGTAATGATTTTGGTGTCATCAAGATCAGCGGCTTACGGAACTGACGAATCATCTGACGACGCAATACGTGGAAGATCTGCGCTGCAGTAGTTGGCTGAATCACCTGCATATTGGTATCAGCGCATAACTGCATAAAGCGCTCAAGACGCGCTGATGAATGCTCAGGGCCTTGACCCTCATATCCATGAGGCAACATCATGACTAAGCCATTAGCACGCCCCCACTTCACCTCGCCAGAGGCGATAAATTGGTCAATAACTACTTGGGCACCATTAGCGAAGTCACCAAATTGCGCCTCCCAGATAGTTAAAGTATTTGGCTCTGCAGAGGCATAGCCGTACTCAAAGCCAAGTACAGCTTCTTCAGACAAAATTGAATCAATTACTAAAAATGGTGCTTGATCTTTAGCAATGTGACGTAAAGGAATATAAACACCGGTATCCCATTTCTCACGATTTTGATTGTGCAAAACTGCATGGCGATGAGTAAAAGTTCCGCGACCACTATCTTCACCAGATAAACGAACGGGATAACCACTCGCTACCAAAGAGGCGAACGCCATGTGCTCACCCATACCCCAGTCGATATTAATTTCCCCACGCCCCATTGCTGCGCGGTCATTTAATACCTTTTCTACTAAGGGATGTACTTTAAAGCCTTCACGCACACTTGAAACGCGTTCAGCTAGCCGCTTCCATTCCGTCAAGGGTATAGCTGTATCAGCCTCATCAGTCCATTTCTTATTCAAAAATGGTGACCAATCTACTGCGAACTTGCCCTTGTAATTGCTCAAGACCGGATCAGAGGTCTGTATACCCGCATCCATCGCAGCACGGTACTCCTTAACCATCAAGTCTCCCGCTCCAACAGGAAGAGATCCTTCTGCCTCTAGCTTGTCAGCATATAGCTTACGTGTACCAGGATGAGCAGCAATAATTTTGTACATCAAGGGCTGAGTCATCGAGGGTGTGTCTTGCTCGTTATGTCCTAACTTTCTAAAACAAACTATGTCGATTGCCACATCTTTGTGGAACTGTGTGCGAAATTCGATGGCTAACTGAGTTGCCAATACAACTGCCTCAGGATCATCACCATTCACATGCAATACTGGCGCATCAATAATCTTCATGATGTCTGTACAGTACAAACTAGAGCGTAAGTCTCGTGGGTCTGATGTAGTGAAACCGATTTGATTATTGATCACGATGTGCACTGTGCCGCCGGTGGAGTAGCCACGTACCTCAGCCATCGATAAAGTCTCTTGCACCACACCCTGACCAGCTATGGCAGCATCGCCATGAACCAGCACTGGCAATACCTGTTGACCTAAAACATCCCCGCGACGATCCATACGGGCACGTGCTGAACCCTCGACTACGGGATTCACAATCTCTAAATGAGATGGATTAAATGATAAAGAAACGTGAACTGGGCCGGTTGGTGTAGAGATATCGCTAGAAAAACCTTGGTGATACTTTACATCACCAGCGGGTAATGTTTCAGGGCCTTTGTGTTCGAACTCAGCAAACAAATCTTTTGGCATTTTGCCAAGAGTATTGATTAAAACGTTGAGACGACCGCGGTGAGCCATGCCAATGACGATCTCCTGCACCCCTTTGGCACCTGCTTGATGAATTAATTCATCCATGCAGGGAATAAAACTATCGCCCCCCTCAAGAGAGAAGCGTTTTTGACCAACATATTTTGCTTGCAGATAGCGCTCTAAGCCCTCTGCTGCAGTGACGCGATCTAAAATATGGCTCTTTTTTTCCACATCAAATGCGGGTTTTGAGCGAATCGACTCTAACTTCTCTTGCCACCACTTTTTAATCTTTTGGTCAGCGATGAACATATACTCAACACCAATCGTGCCGCAATATGTTTCACGCAATGCTTGCATCAAATCACGCAAGCTCATTTCGGTTCTGCCGAAGAAGGTATTGCTGATATTGAAGACGATATCCATATCGCCATCAGTAAATCCGTAAAAAGCGGGGTCTAACTCAGGGATGTCCTGGCGCTCAGTGCGCTTCAAAGGGTCGATGTCTGCCCAACGATTACCGACGTTACGATACGCCGCTATTAACTGCTGAACTGCTACACGTTTACGCCCCATGTCAGAACTGGCCGAATCAGAAATGGTTCTGATGGGGCCTTGCTTAGCGCGCTCAGCAAAAGAGGCAACAATGGGTGCATGAGCAATGTCAGTTCGGGATGACCCATCAACAGCGGGGACTTGTTTCACGCTATCAAAATAAGTGCGCCAATGATCACCTACTGAAGTTGGATCATGTAAATAAGATTCGCAGAGTTCCTCTACATAGGGTGCGTTACCGCCAAAGAGATAAGAGCTATCTCTTGATTCCTGCATCATGATGCTCACCTTTCATCGGGTTTCCCGAGTCAAACTGTGGTTATAACCATTCGCTTTCCGGCTTCACCGTTTCACGAATTGATCTGTGCAAATACTGTTGCTACCCTACTAATTTAACACGATTAACCTCGGTTATATAAAGGACTTTGCCTCATTTTTAGGATTTGGGGGTATTTCCCCATCGAGAAACACTGAATAAGAAGTTTCCTACTTTGCTTTAAAGATGGGATGACAGATTCAGATCTATTTGATTTTTATTCTCTAAATCTCCAAATGAATTAATGAAATTAAGGAAAATATGAAAACCGTTACCCCAGATATGGAATATCTCAGTACCAGACAAAGCGCCAAGATTTTGCAGGTATCTCTCGGAACTGTTCAAAAGATGGTGGAGTTGGGAGAATTAGTCGCCTGGAAAACCCGTGGAGGACATAGGCGAATACTTGCAAGCTCATTAGAACAGCAGCTCCAGAGAAGAAAAAGGGCTATGCGCCAAAAAATTAGCCAAAATTGCATCGCCATGGGCATATTTAGGCGGGTTGAGAATAGCGAGGACCTTCTCGAATCCATCCTAGACTGGCAACTAAAGGTAGAAATGGAAGTAGCCGTAGATAGCCTAGAGGGCCTCATGAAGGCGGTTTCCATAGCGCCAGATTTGATCTTTTTGGATGCCTTGATACCACCAGTAGAACAGGTTCACTTAATACATTACCTCAGTAAAAACAAGGACACACAGAGGATACCTATACTAGTAGATGAAGGTTTTATTAAGCTTCATCCTGGCGTGGTTGCCCTAGCAGATGAAAATATGGGTAATAGGCCCCAGTTAACTGAGAACATGAAGCAAGAGCTTGAAAAAGGCTTAATTGACCTCAATCCACTTATCATTGCTTATCCTGCTACTAGCTTAGAAGATGACCAAACATGGCTTCATGAGGACCGGCACCAACTATTAGAGCCCCTATTTATAGAAGCTATGGCCAGAAAGTGCGCCTAATAGCTTTCTTGTCCAAAGAAAAAGGCCGCATATGCGGCCTTTTTTGTATTCTTCCCAAGAAGCTTAGATTAAATACCCACTACGGTCCTTACCTTCTATCCACTTAGGAGCCTTGCCACGTCCAGTCCAGGTTTCACCAGTAGCTGGATTGCGATACTTTGGTGCCACCTTGCCACCAGCCCCTTTAACGCCCGCCTTACGGCTAAATAAGTCTGAGGCACTTAGCCCATGCTGCTCAATAATCAATTTAGCCTTAGCAATGCCATCTGCCTTTTCACGGGCAATCACTTCTTTAATCTGCTTATCTAATTGCTCGCGCTGAGCCAATAGGTCTTTATAAGAAGACATGGATATTTCTCTCCGAATAATGGGGTTATTTAAAATAACTGAATTAATACAATAAAGTTAATTGAAGATTAATTATATATATAAATACATTTAAACAAGAATACAAATTATTAACCTTTTATTTAAAGGCTTATATCCTTGATATATTTGCATTAATCGAGATAATCGTTATAAATATTATGGTCGATTATGGTGAATTTATCGAAATTACTACCTTCTCAAGGTAAAGGTACCACTTGCTTTAGCAGTAATCTGCCCAGCATCATTTAATACCACTGCTTCACAGTAATGGATGATCTTTCCAGCCTTAAGAACACTACCTTCCACCACAATTTTGCCAATACTAGGGCGTAGAAAGCTGGTAGTCATATCGATCGTAATTACCCCTAAAGGATGCTTAGCCGCACTACGAGCTGCAGCTGCCATAGCAAAGTCTAGTAAGGTCATGATGAGCCCCCCATGTGCAACCGCGAAGCTGTTAGTAAATTCGGGCTTTAGCTCAAGGCTGATGCGAGATTTACCATCTTGTACATACTCAGCAACCACTCCCAAGTGATCTAAAAAGGGGATGTTAAGCCCAAAGTAATTAGTTTGATTTGGATCTAGCGCTTTTATTTTTGCAGCGGGGTTTTGGATGTTTGTCATGAAATAAATTAAACCACTAAAACTCAATGGTCGGGGCGAGAGGATTTGAACCTCCGACCACATGCACCCCATGCATGTACGCTACCAGGCTGCGCTACGCCCCGACGAAAAACAAAATTGTATCAGCTACTATTTAGAGAGAATTTGCAGAACCGCTTGTAATTCATCTCGTAGACGGAGTTCCCCACGCACTTCTTCAAGGCGATTACGGGCTCCACTGATGGTAAAGCCCTCTTCGTAGAGAAGCGCTCTAATTTTACGGATCAAAACTACTTCATGATGCTGGTAGTAGCGGCGATTACCGCGACGTTTTTGAGGGCTTAGCTGAGAAAACTCCTGCTCCCAGTAGCGCAATACATGTGAACGTACGCCACAGAGTTCCGCTACTTCACCGATCGTAAAGTAACGTTTAGCTGGGATTGGGGGGAGTTGAGAGCTCGGGAGTGCCGAGCTTGCATCAAACTCGGTTTTCTCTAGCATGTGACTCCACTACGTCTTTGAGCTTCTGACTTGCATGAAAAGTAACTACACGTCTTGCTGCTATCGGAATCATTTGACCTGTCTTGGGATTTCGGCCAGGACGAGCCGATTTATTACGCAACTGAAAATTACCAAACCCAGAAATCTTTACTTCAACGCCTGCTTCAAGAGAATAACCAATGCGATCAAAGAATGCATCAATCATATCTTTTGCTTCGCGTTTATTTAAACCAACTTGGTCAAAAAGCGCCTCTGATAGTTCATTCTTGGTAACGGTGTCGTTGATATTTAAGTCATTCATTGCTAGTCTCTTTTATAACGATTTTGGTATTTGCCTAATCTTAAACCTAGCGCAGACGGGCTGCGCACTTTTTTTCTACTGCGCCCAGTAAAGCGGCCATAACTGCATCAATTTGGGGATCTTGTAGCGTTTCATCAGGGTTTAGGAGGGTCACTCGGAAAGCCAAACTCTTTTCATCATCAGCCATGCTGCGTGATCCTGCCTTTGGTCTGAACTCATCAAACAGTTCAATTGTACGGACAAAATTTTGCTTTGTCGCACCCATTGCATCCAATAATGATTGCGTAGAAACATCTTGCTTCACTACTAAAGCCAAATCACGTTGCACAGCCGGAAACTTACTCAGCTCGTGTGGCATAGGTAGGCCTAACTCGCGAATGGTCTCTAAATCTAACTCAAACAATACTGGAGCTTGAGCAAGCTCATAAGATTGTTGTAAACCTGGGTGCAATTCACCGATCCAACCCACTAATACTTTTCCAGCATTTGTTTTTAGAAAGATCTGTGCAGAGCGGCCTGGATGTAAAGCTAGGTGTTGCGCCGCTTCTGTTACAAAACGCAATGGATCTAAAGCTCTTTCGAGATCACCCTTCACGTCAAAGAAATCTACTGCACGAGTAGCACTTGCCCATTGCTCTGGAACAAAAGATCCGTAAGCTAGACCTCCTAGCTTTTGTGCTTGGCTAAAGCCAGCAACCTTACCAGGCTCTTCTTGAACACTAGAGTCACGCTTAAATACACGACCTAGCTCAAAAAGACGTACCCGCCCTGCGCCACGATTGAGATTAGCCTTGAGATTATTAAGTAGGCCACCCCATAAAGTACTGCGCATAACACCATATTGACTAGCAATCGGATTGAGCACTTTAATAATCTCTTTTTCTGTAGTGCCAGTAAGTCTTTTTTCACCTTCAAGATCAGTAAAGCCAAAATTAACTGCCTCTTGATAGCCTTGTAACGCAAAACGTTGACGTAATAAATGAATTCCACGCTTAGCTTCTGCTCTTGCACTCATCCTTAATGGAGCAAGTGGTGGTTTATCAGGAATGTTTTCAAAGCCGTAAAGGCGTGCAACTTCTTCTATCAAATCTTCTTCGATTTCAATATCAAAGCGATAACTTGGAGGGGTCACAACAAACGCATCACCCTCTTGCTTAAATTCAAAAGCAAGGTGCTTAAATATATCGGCAACAATTTCATTAGTCAGTGGAATACCGATCACTTTTTGAGCTCGAGCCAAGCGCATGCGTACTGGCTTTCGCTCTGGAACATTCAAAGTTTGATCATCTACTGGCCCTACTTGGCCGCCGCAGACCTCAAGAATCAGAGCCGATAGGTACTCAAGGCAATTGACCGTGTTTTGTGGATCTACGCCACGCTCAAAACGGTGCGCAGCATCGGTACTGAAATTAAAACGGCGGGCACGGCCCTGAATGGCTGAGGGCAACCAATATGCAGCCTCTACATAGATATTTTTTGTGGCATCACTTACAGCGCAGTGATTACCGCCCATAATGCCTGCAAGTGCTACTGGACCTTTTTGATCTGCAACTACGCCAGCTTCTTGTATCCTGCCTGAGGAATCAGGGCCAACTAAGGTAACTGTTTGGCCATTAAGTAATTCCAGCGTTTCACCAGCTTTCGCCCAACGCACTTGAATATCACCCTCTAGATTATCAATATCAAATACATGGGTAGGCTGACCCATTTCCAGCATAACGTAATTAGAAAGGTCAACTAAGGCTGAAATACTTCTTTGCCCAGCACGAGATAAACGCTTCACAATCCAATCGGGTGTTTTTGCTAATGGATTAACGCCAAGGATAATCCGTCCCGCAAAGCGACCGCAGAGCTCTTTGTTCTCAACTGTGACTTTGCGTTTGTCTTGTATTGATATTACAGGCGCATCCCATTTAGGAGCACAGAGTGCGGCTCCAGTAATAGCAGAAACCTCTCTAGCCATCCCGATTAAGGATAAGCAATCCGCTTTGTTCGGGGTTAACTTGATCACAAAGATTTGATCATCTAGATCAAGATATTTGCGGATATCTTCACCAACAGGCGCATCGGCTGGAAGTTCGAGAATACCTTCGTGATCGTCACCAAGACCAAGTTCACGGCCAGAACACAGCATGCCCTGGCTTTCGACACCACGCAACTTACCTACCTTAATCACGAATGGCTTGCCGCCAAGTTCAGATGGAGGCAATTCTGCGCCAACTAAGGCACAGGGAATCTTAATGCCAGCGCGAGCATTAGGCGCACCACAAACAATTTGTAATTCTTGACCTGTACCTGCATCTACTTTGCAAACCCTTAAACGATCTGCATCAGGATGTTGCTCAGCCGAGAGAATTTGTGCAACCACGATCTTGGTAAATGCTGGGGCTACCGAATGTCGCTCTTCCACTTCTAAGCCTGCCATAGTCATAGCATGACCCAGAGCATCGCTATCTTGCGATGGGTTTACATACTGACGAAGCCAAGATTCAGAAAATTGCATAGCTTATCTATATTCTCTTAAGCGGGAAACTGAGCTAAAAAACGTAAATCGTTTTCAAAGAAAAGACGTAAATCATCTACGCCATAACGTAGCATACTTAAACGCTCTAAACCAGAACCAAAAGCAAAGCCGGTATAACGCTCGGGATCTATGCCCATATTACGCAAAACGTTTGGATGAACCTGCCCTGCACCAGAAATTTCTAACCAACGGCCAGCAAGTTTGCCGCTACCAAAAGCCATATCGATTTCTGCAGATGGCTCTGTGAATGGGAAATACGAAGGACGGAATCGCACTTGTAATTCATTCGTTTCAAAAAATGTTCTTAAGAAATCGGTGTACACACCTTTAAGGTCCGCAAAAGAGACATTCTCTGCAATCCACAAACCTTCAACCTGATGAAACATTGGCGAGTGAGTAGCGTCACTATCTACCCGATAGGTTCTTCCGGGCGCAATGACTTTAATGGGTGGCATCACATCTGCGTTTGCATATTTCTTGACGTGTTCACTTGCATAGCGAACCTGAATTGGGCTGGTATGGGTACGTAACAGCAAAGGCTTCCCATTGGAATCTTTGCCATCGATATAAAAAGTATCCTGCATTGAACGTGCAGGATGATTCTCAGGGCTATTGAGAGCAGTAAAATTAAACCAATCGGTTTCAATTTCAGGACCATCTGCAACATCAAAACCCACTGAGCGAAAGATCTCTTCAACACGTTCCCAAGTGCGCATCACAGGGTGCAGACTCCCTACTGCTTGGCCACGACCAGGCATAGAGACGTCTATGGATTCTGCTGCAAGGCGCTCAATCAACACAGCGTCGGCCAAAGCCTGACGACGCTCATGTAATGCAGCCTCTACTTGGGTTTTGATTTCATTGATTTGGGCGCCAGCACTCTTACGTTCCTCAGGCGACATCCCACCAAGCGCTTTTAAACGCTCAGTGAGAACACCTGATTTACCGAGATACTTGGCTTTCGCGTCCTCAAGAGCTGCTGAATCAGCAGCTCCGAGGAAATCACGTTTAGCATCCTCGACAATGTGGTCGAGAGAAAGCATTGCAGCTTAGTTTTTAAAAAAACTAAGAATTAAGCTGCAGCGTTTACTACGGATTTAATCCGAGTAACCAAAGCGGCAAAAGCCGGCTTGTCAGCAATGGCCATGTCTGAGAGCACTTTACGATCGAGATCGATAGAGGCCTTCTTCATACCATTCATGAATACGCTATAGGTCATGTCATGCTGACGCACTGCCGCGTTGATACGAGCAATCCATAAGGCACGGAATACACGTTTCTTGTTGCGACGGTCACGATAGGCATATTGACCAGCACGCATAACTGCTTGCTTTGCAATACGGAATACATTTTTACGACGACCGCGGTAACCTGTTGCGGCATCAGTGATTTTCTTATGACGGGCTCTTGCTGTAACCCCACGTTTGACTCTTGGCATTTGATTCTCCTAAT
>Ga0114959_10000054_pt1 | contig 98956 bp, 87 predicted proteins | sample C_130625_EF_Meta_FD_87317 | JGI IMG/M metagenome (GOLD analysis project Ga0114959, IMG submission 87317) | Freshwater microbial communities from Lake Croche, Canada to study carbon cycling - C_130625_EF_MetaG | ecosystem: Environmental > Aquatic > Freshwater > Lake | place: Lake Croche, Canada...
ACTACCGTTAAAACTAGAAGTATTAGTGCCGCCTACTTCCGACCATGTACTTCCTGTCCATTTCGTTACATAATTCTTACCACTACCATTGGTGAAACCACCTGCGGCGTAAAGATTTCCACTGGAATCCGTGGATAAGCTCTCTATAGAGCTATTAAGAGTAGAAGTGTTAGTGCCGCCTACCTCAGACCACGCATTCCCGTTCCATTTCGCTACATAATTCTTGCTACTGCCATTAGTGAAAGCCCCTGCTGCGTAGAGGTTTCCGCTGGCATCGGTGGACAAACTGTTTATACTATTGTTAAAAGCGGAGGTGTTAGTGCCGCCTACCTCAGACCACACACTCCCGTTCCATTTCGCTACAAATTGATTACCGCTCCAACGATCGCTGCCGTTGGTAAACAGTCCTGCTGCGTATAGGTTTCCACTAGCATCAATAGATAAGGTGGAAATAGTACTGTTAAAAGTAGAAGTATTGGCGCCTCCCACCTCACTCCACGTGTTCCCGTTCCATTTGGCTACATAATACTTGCCATTGCCGTTGGAGAAAGCCCCCGCTGCATATAGGTTTCCGCTAGAATCTTTTGTAAGACATTGGATAGAGTTCGAAAAGCTACCGTTATTGTTATAAACGGGATAATTCCCAATAGGTGCCCATTGGGCGTTTGCAGGGTTTATTGCTAAAGAAAATAAAGCTATTAAGCCTACAATAATTGGGGTAACATTCTTTTTCATGAGTCATTTTTTTAGATGAATAGATACTTATTGAACTGCGATGATACTAATTTTTGGGAAAGTGAGGGATTTGGAGTTGTTTTTTGGGGAATTTGGTAAATATTTTTGGAAAATATTTGGTTTTTTGGTTGCTTCTCTTATTTTTGTTATCTCATTTAAAACATAATAAAATGGAAAATAAAATTGTTAGAAAATTTAAGGGTGAAGCTATAGAAATGCTTACCACATTGTCGATTCTACTCACAGTAATTGATGCTAATGCTGTTGCACTTATTGCAGAATTTCCGCTTTGGAAAGCGCCTTTTTTTGATAACCTAAAGGCGTTGGTAAAAAAGAACATGGATACCTATATTGGGGTAGATAATTTAGAAGACCTTCGCAAGGCTACTGACGCACTTAAAAAAATTCAGTTGCCAGCTTTAGAGGATATTACAACATTTAATGTTCGACTATCTCGCCTTATTAAAGACAAAGCTGCCTTAAAAGAGTACTTGACCAATTTGGGATTTTCTGAATTTTATTATGAAGCAAAAACCAAAAATTCTCAAATTGATTTGATAAAATTATTGCTTCAGTTAAATAAGAATTTAGATGCTGCTACCAAAACTGCTTTAATAGCTAAAAATATTAATGAAGATTTGATGACTAGATTGATTGGTTATGGAAAAAATTTGAATGATGCCAATGTGAAACAAGAAATGTTTAAAGTAACTAAATCTACCCGTACAGCAACTGCTAACAATGATTTGAATGAAGTTTACGATGAAGTTATTGACGTGATAGTTTTGGCTGCTGATCATTTTAAAGCAAACAAAGCATTGGTGAAACAACTTTCTTATACAGCAGTACTTGCTACAGTGAAGGGACCTAAGCCCCCCAAAAAAACAAAAGCCCCAAAAACTCCTAAAAATCCACCAACTAATCCTATTTAATTTCTTCTGATTTTCTTATATGAAAAGCCCGCCTACCATCATTGGCGTGGCTTTTTTTGTTTCTTTAATGTGCGTTTTATCAAATTGAAAGACCGTCCGATGGAAAATGACCGTCCGCTAGAAAATGACCGTCCGATGGCTTACTATGACCGTCCGATGGCTTAGTATGGCCGTCCGATGGCTTATTATGACCGTCCGATGGCTTACTACGACCGTCCTTTGTCTTACTATGGCCTTCCGATGGATTACTATGACCGTCCGATGGTTTACTATGACCGTCCGATGGTTTACTATGACCTTCCGATGGTTTATTATGGCTGTTTTTTGTCTGAATCAGGATTTACAGGATTTAGGGATTTGCAGGATTGGTTGTCTGAACCATTGATTTAGTTGATTTATTTGATTCTTATGATTTTTTGGTGTTTTGGTGTTTTGGTGTTTGAGTGTTTGATTTTGATTTTGATTTTTGAATTACTAAGAATGGTTGTTAATCAAAGAAATCATTTAATCAGTTTAATCAGTGGTTCAGATATTTTTCTGTCTGAATCAGGATTTACAGGATTGGTGGGATTGGTTTATTATTATCCTTTTAATGTTTGAATTTTACTCCGCGTAATTCATTTGCCGTAGGCGCAAAACATTTTTTTCTGAATCAGGATTGTAGCGTGGTGTTGGGATATTAGGGACAAGTAGGGACATGTGTATTGGAGAATTGCTAGATTTTTTAATGTTAATGAAATCATCGAAATCAGTTTAATCAGTGGTACAGATATTTTTGTTTGAATCAGGATTTACAAGATTTTAGGATTGGTGGGATTGGTTTATTATTACCCTTTTAATGTTTGAATTTTACTCCGCGTAGTTCATTTGCCGTAGGCGCAAAACATATTTCTGAATCAGGATTGGGTTTTGGTGTAGGGACATTAGGGACTAGTAGGGACTTGTAGATAGGAGAATTGCTAGTTTTTTTATGTCAATGAAATCATCGAAATCACTTAATCAGTGGTTCAGAAATTTTTGTCTGAATCAGGATTTACAAGATTTTGGGATTGGTGGGATTGGTTTGTTGTTTGTTGTTTGTTTTAGGAACAATTGGCTACTTATCCCTAAAAGTCACAAACATTATCAAATATCCTTATGCCAATTGTGCTAACATAATTTCTTTCCAGCCTTTCTCCCAATCGCCTTCTACTTGTATTTTATTGCCGGCAGCGAGCAATCTTAATCGCCAAGTAATTACCACATCGCTGAGAATACTGTTGTTTTTACCTTGTATTTGGTGCAAAATTTTGGTGAGTTTTTGTGGCTCGGTGGATAATGCATTCATCAATTCCTTGTCAAAAAAGTTATCGGGTTTGCTTGCCAATTTCTTGCCGCCCTCCAATAAGCGAAATCCACCATTATCGTCCATTAGCTTTTTCCATTCATCAGGTTCGGTTTCAAATTCACTTGTAGTAATGGGTCTTGCCAATCGTCTAGCTTTTAAAAGCTCTTTAGGAAGAATTTGGTGAATATAATTTGGATAAAAAATGCCACCCTTTTCATTAATAAAGGGCAGATTGTTTAGATACAACACATGGATACGACCTTGAAATTCGCTTAATTGAGACATTAACCAATAATAGCCGCACACATCGTGTGCATTTTGGCCCATCCAAAGCCACAATTCTAGTGAGGCATCATCAGTAAGTTGCTTTGCTAATTGATGTACAGTCAATTTATCATCCACCAAATCTATTTGGTGTTGGTATGGCGAAAAAGTAAGCACGTGCATCCACCAATCGCGGCGCATTCTGTATCCTTCGGTATCATATATATTGGCAATAGGTCCTACTGAGAAATCATCTTTTATTTGGACTATTTCTCCTGTAATATTATCTGCTAGTGCAATAGCTTGTTGCAAAACAGCTATATCTTGTTCATTAAAAACAATATGAATCATTCAATAATTTTTGCGCTTTGTTACTCACCAAATAACTTCTTAGTGAATATAATTTTGAATTGATATAAGTTGGAAATATTGGGATTGGATTTCTTGTAAAATTTTCTAAGAAAACAATTCTTTTGAATCAATTGAAAAACCCTGGAATATGCCAACGGGTATTTCATCCCCTTCGTAATAAGTATCCCTCAGTTTAAACACATCATCTACCAAATCATACACAGAAATAGAAAGATATGCAGGGGCAACTATCCAATATTCTCTTACGCCATTTTCTTCGTAAAGGTTGTATTTGTCTTTCATCTCTTTTTTGCTATTTCCCGGACTAAGTATTTCAATTATTAAATCGGGAGCGCCTACACAGCCTTTTTCATCAAGCTTAGAAAGGTCGCAAACAATAGAAATATCAGGCTGAACTACAGAAACAATTGATTGATTGGTTGCATTTTGCTGCTTGCTTATTAATCTAACATCAAAAGGTGCAGCATAAAACTTACAAGGTTTGTTTTTCAAATAGTTTCCTATTTGAACAAATAAATTACCAGAAATATCTTGATGTTGTCTTAGGGGTGCAGGGCTCATTTTCCAAATCCACCCTTTTATTAGCTCAACTCTTTCTTCAAATTGCCAAGTTAAATAATCTGCATAAGTGTATTGCTTGCTTAAATCAAGCTGATTAAATGCTGTAATCATAAACTAATTATTTGGCGTAAAAATAATAAATGTTTACGCTAATTATCTTTTCAAAGCAAGCTAGAACAACCCAATTAATTCAATAGAAATGTGATTACTTGCATGGAAATCCTATAAATGATTCAAACTAAAGCATATTTGTTATGCTATACTAATCAAACCTTTTTACTTTCACAAACCAGAAATCGCGATAGCTAAGAATTAAATTAATTTGGGTGTAATTTTCTTTGATAAGGTTTTTATTTGTAGTGCCTCTTTGTCCAATTTCCATATTTAATTGAACACCTAAACTGCTTCTAATAAAGTTCATTCCACCTCCAAAAGTTACTCCATAGTTGTTTATTTGTTCATTACTTATTCTTAAGTAGGAATCATTATAAAAGAAACCAGCTTGCAAAAAGTGGCGTTCAAAACTGATATCCTTAAAATTTTGCTTCTTAGAATATTCGAATCCTACGGAATACATACTACTATTCACTAATGCATAACTTAATCCTTTGTAATTGAGAGAACTCCATTTTTGAAAGGAATAATCAGCCGCAAAAGTGAATTTGTCTTTCAGTTTTGCTGCAACACTTGTAGCATATTGAGAAGGCAATGCAAAGTTTTTTGTTTGATAATTTGGGTTGTCAATTACCGTATTGTTTCCATCGCTAAAAGTAAGGCTATAAGTACTATTGATAGTGGTTTTTAATGCTCCAGTAGCTCCAAGATATAGTTGCCAGTTTTTATTTAATTTACTATTGTATTGTATGCCAGATTTGAAGTATGGGGTGCCAATTACATTTTTTCTATTTGTAGTAAGCAAACTATCACTAATGCCAGTATTGATGGTTTCAGTTTGGCTTAATTGTCCAAACAAATAAGACGTTTGTAAGCCAACCGAGAAGTGCTTATTCAATTTAAAACTATTTGCAAAAAAGAATTGATTTACGCTTCCTGTTCCTTCATAATAGGCAGGCACTGTATTTCCAGTGCCTTGAATAGATTTTGTGCCGTAGTAAGAATAATTGGTAGTACTAAATGGCAATATACCAATTGCAGCTCCCCAACGAGGTTTTAGTTTCATGGCAACAACCATCTTTTTAAATTGCAAATCGGAAGATTTGTCTGAACCATCTTTAATTGGAATGCCTGAATATTTTATACTCTTTGATCGGGCAGCTATTTCAAAGTGAAAGAATTTATCGTCTAGAGCACTATAAGATGCAGGATTTGCATTGTATAAAAAGCGATTAGAAGATAAAGCCATTCCTGCATTTCCCATTCCAGATGTTCTATCGAATGTGCTTTTTTCTATATCGCCAATACCAATTATAGAATAAGGCGAGGCATTATTTTGCGCCAATAATGCTTGTTGTAAACAAATAAATCCAAGAATATTTACAACTACTTTTTTTATCATCATCATTGTTTACTGAACTGTTACGTAATATATTTCTAAAGTGGTTTTATTTATAGGGTAGCGGCTATTACCAACAATAGCTCTAGGAAAATGTGTTTGAAGTGCAGGCGCTGGTGGAACTAAAAGCAACCCTTTGTTATTACCAATTGGCTCATTTACCAATTGTTTAATATAGTTTGATAAGTCATAGGTGTAAGAGGTATTAATACCATATACATAGTCTATATATAAATTGCCATATTGGGTTATTAAATTGCCATTTCCACCATAAGTTGCTAAATCATACCCAATATTGTTATTTAAGTCGGTAGAAGCCAATCTCAATTGTGGAGGTAAATACAAATCTTTATCAAAAGAACCCTTCACAGGAGACACAACTAACTTGGCACTAAGCACTTTCACATATTTGGGTAGCTTTAATACATCGGCAATTGTTGGGAAAGTAATTTTAGTCATTGCCCCTGCTGCATAGCAACTGTATGCTTTATTGCCAGTTACACTGCTATTAATTACTTTATTATTTCTGCCAATATTTTTTAAAGGTGATGTAAGGTTCCTCCTATCTACAGTAATATTATTAAAATGATGTTGGCTATTTGGCATAGTAAAATCAACATACTTATTTTCCAAATTATAGATACCTGGCTTTTTATAGCTTAAACGCATAATCACGTTATCTGTGCAGCCAATAATCATTTTATTACTACTGCTACCACTTAATCTTATACCATTAAAATATTCAATAAAGTTGGCACTTAGTTGCACATCCTTGTCCCCTTTGTTCTGTAGTTTTTTAAGTAATGTTCTCCCTAATGTATCAGCTAATCTTATGCTAATGGTATCAGATTGTCTTGGTCGTACAATCACATCTTTTGTTCCGATGGTAGATGCCACTGAAAACGTTTTGGTATTATAAAAGCTATACTCATTTTCTGGGAAAACAATTTTTTCTGCTAATTTGCTTACATCTATGTGTAAAGGAAAAGTAGTATCTCCATAATAGCTTTTATCTAATTTAACTATTAATGAGATAGAATCAAAAATGGTTTTATCATAAATATCTTGATAAGCTGGTGGAGCCAATTCAAAAAAGCATTTGGTTGCTATTTTCCCTAAAGCCGTATCAGTATAATCACCTAATAAGGAAACGCCTGTTGCAGAAGTAACGAAAGAATCTACGAAAACTGTAGAAAGATCTGCACGGAAAGTATCAGTTTTTATTACTTGAGTGTAGTCGTTGTCGCTAAATTCTTGACCAAACTGAACATCAATTTTTTTACAAGAAGCTAAGAAAAATATTAAAGAAGCAAATAAGAAATAGACCTGTTTTGATTGCATAAAAAGAAGGGAGTATTAATTACAATAAATTCAAATGTAATGATATAGATTTCATAATGGGCAATGATATTCGTTCAAACTGTTAGAAATATGTTAGTATGGATGAATATATTGATTGAAACGACCAGTAATTGTTTTTTACCTTCATGTGCAAATGTTATGAATGAACATGGTTATTTAAAATTATAAAATATTTCAACGCTTTAAAATGCAAATTAATAGATATATTTGCACCCTTCATCTGCTAAAAAGCTGTGAAAATCAATTTTAACTATTTCTAAACACACTCACTTATACTTTCAGCCAAATTTTATTAAGTAATGAAGCAAATTAAGTACTTCTTTTTTCTACCAGCTAGTTTTATACTTCTAGCCTTTGCATGTAACAAAAGTTCTAGCAGTAACTCAGATGAACAAAATGGCAATTGGGTAACAAGTTATGAAAGCGATGCTAGCGTGAGATACCAATCAGTAAGTTTTGTTATTAATGACACAGCCTATATTGGTTTTGGGTATAATGGAACCGATCGTTTTAATGATTTGTGGCGTTTCGATTCAAAAAACTGGAAACAAATGGCATCAACCCCTTCTTCAGATACTGCTAGAAGTTCAGCTGTTGGCTTTGCAGTTAATGGCAAAGGATACATTACTACTGGCACAGATGGGTATTATAAAATAAAAAGCACTTGGGAGTTTAATCCTGCATTGAATCAATGGACTAAGAAAGCTGATTTTGGTGGAAATGCTAGATACAGTGCTACAGCTTTTGCAATTGGTAATAAAGGATATGTTACTTGTGGTTTTGATGACAACAATTATTACAAAGACATTTGGGAATATGATGCAAGCCTTGATAAATGGGCTCAAAAAACAAGTTTAGCTGGCTTCAAAAGAAGAAATGCAACAGCTTTTGTTTATAATAACCAAGCTTACATTCTTACAGGTATAGGTAGTGGCGGCAACAACGTGAATGATTTTGTTAAATATGATCCAATTACCGATTCTAGTATTGCGCTAAGAAAAATATCGAATATAAGTAGTGAATCTTATGATGACGATTATTCAGATATTGTTCGCAATAGTGCAGTAAGTTTTGTTCTTGGAAACAAAGCATATTTAACATTAGGTATTAATGGAGGATATACTAAGAAAACTTGGGAATATGATTTTGCTACTGATACTTGGGTAAGAAAAACAGCTTTTGAGCGTTCCGAGAGAGAAGGTGCTGTAGCGTTTACCATCAAAGGAAGGTCTTTTGTTACAATGGGTAAAAGTGGTTCTTATTATTTAGGTGATTTAGAAGAATTTAAGCCTACGGTTACCTTAGATACCAATGATTAAAAAGTATTGGATATATCTATTTTTTGGATTTTCCCTTTGTTTTTTTATTTATACTCAAATAAATAGACCTAAGAATAAAAATTCAAAAAATGATATTGTTCTAAAGCCAATTGCTATAGGAAGTAAAGGTTGGGGATTTGAAATTTATTTACAAGATAAATTGTTTATCAAACAACAGACAATACCAGTAGTAGAAGGAACACAATATTTTACAAATAAAGAGCAGGCACTTTTGGTTGGTAAATTAATGATAACCAAAATGCTTAGTAAAAAAGGGTTACCAACTATTACTCTTAAAGAACTAGATAGTCTAAAAATAATCAGGAAATAATAGAAAGAGGCTAAGTAATATTAGCCTCTTTTTTTTTTATGAGGTTATCTTGGGAATTTTCTTACTGTAAATAAAACGACCACTATTTTATTTGAAATATATTCTGAGTAAATTGAATTATATAGTGGATAGAAACAAATCTTGCATTACTGTCACTTTTCTCTTTCAGCACAAGAACTTTAATCTTTACTAAATATGATTCAATATTATATTTTTTTATCTCAGCAATCAGAAGCTTTGATGATACAAGCTTATTTGCATGAAAATGGCATAAGAGACAATGTGCATATATCAGATGAATCAGCCATTTTAAATACACCATTTAATGAAGCTTCAATTATTTTAAGTTCGTATGAAGGATTATCAAAGCATATTTTAAATTGGTTGCAAAAACAGCTCGTAATACCACAAATTATTTGCTTCAGCAATATCAATTAAATTGAAAATTTTGAAAATATTGTAGAAGCTTTAAATCCAATAAAGAGTCCTTTAAACAAAGTAACCGAGCAAACTTTAGAGCATACTATTCTAAGCACACGCAAACAAGCACAGCAACATGTATGCAAAGAAAAGAGCTCGTTTTTATTTGTAAAATCTGACTACAAACTCATTAAGATTCAACTCGATGATGTTTTATTTCTTTCTGGGCTAAAAGATTATACTCAAATTTATTTAAAGGGGCGAAAAACACCCATTATTACTTTAAAGAATTTAAAAGAGTTTGAAGCTAGATTATCTCATAATGAGTTTATTCGTGTGCATCGTTCTTATATCATTGCCATTAGTAAGATTGAATTTATCAGCAGGAATGACATAAGCATTGATGGTCATTTAATTCCCGTTGGAAACGCATATAGGAAATTATTGGATGAAATTATCAGTTTACATTCTTAAATAAATATTTATTTATGGGATTAATCAGTTAAAAGCTTGATTGACATAGCTTCCTTTCTAGCTTTATATTTACCGCCTATGCAGAAAATTATTAATGATCCTGTTTATGGTTTTATTACCATCAATCAGCCACTTATTTTCAACATTATTGCCCATCCTTATTTCCAAAGATTAAGAAGAATCAACCAAATGGCGCTTGCATTTTTGGTATACCCTGGTGCAGTGCATACAAGATTGCATCATGCTTTAGGGGCTTATCACTTAATGGGCAATGCCATTAATGAATTGAAACTAAAAGGCATTGAAATTACTGAGGAAGAAGAGTTATCAGCAAAAGCAGCTATTCTTTTACACGATATTGGTCATGGACCGTTTTCTCATGCACTCGAAGGTCAATTGGTTGTAAGTGTGCATCACGAAGCGATTAGTTTGTATATGATGCAGGCGTTAAATGAAGAGTTTGGTGGTAAACTTTCTATGGCAATTGACATTTTTACCAATAAATATCCTAAAAAATTTTTGCATCAATTGGTAAGTGGCCAAGTAGATGTAGATAGAATGGATTACCTAACAAGAGATAGTTTTTATACGGGAGTGAGCGAAGGTGTAATTGGGTATGATCGAATTATTAAAATGCTAGCTGTGCAAAATGGCGAGCTGATGGTAGAAGAAAAAGGCATTTTTAGTATTGAGAAATTTCTGGTTGCAAGAAGACAAATGTATTGGCAGGTATATCTGCACAAAACTGTTCTAAGCGCAGAAATGATGCTAGTAAATATTCTAAAAAGAGCGAGAACATTTGTTGAAAAAAAGGATATTTCTATAAAAACTGGAGGAGCTATTGACTTTTTTCTTTTTGATTTTAAAGGAGAAATGAATGGAATAATGCTTGATAAGTTTTGCAAATTAGATGACACAGATTGCACATTTGCATTAAAGATGTGGAGCAATCATCCAGATTTTGTTTTGAGTGAATTGAGTAAGCGATTGCTAAATAGGCAACTTCTTAAAATTAAAATTCAAGCAGAGCCTTTTGAAAATGAATTAGTGGAAAATAAGTTATTAGAAGCAAGCACCATTTTAAATATAGATAAGTCTGATGCTGCCTATTTTGTATTTACCGGAGAAGCAGATAATACTATGTATAAAACCAGCGATGAAAAAATAAATATTCTTTTTAAGGATGGCTCAGTAAAAGATATTACAAGCATTGACAATCCATTAATTCAGCAAACAAGTTCTGCTCCAATAAAAAAATTTTACGTTTGTTCACTATCATAGCAAGTACCTGTTGGTTTATTCGGCACGATTTTATCCAATATTTTCGCTTCTTTCGCATTAAGTTTTTCTTGTAAATTTTTTAATTAAGCTTCCTTATAATATTAATATGCAATTTACTGCTGCTCAAATAGCCCTTATAATAAATGCCACTGTAGAAGGAAATGCAATGGTTTCTGTGGATGGGTTTGGTAAAATTGAAGAAGCCACCTCAGGTCAATTGGCTTTTTTATCCAACCCTAAATACGAAGAATTTTTATACGCTACTGAGGCGTCTATCGTGATTGTAAATGAAAACTTGGTAGTAAAACAACCTGTGGCTGCTACATTATTACGAGTACCAGATGCTTATGCTGCTTTTGCCACGTTACTTTTAAAGTATGATGAAATTATGAGCCAACAATTGGTTGGCATTCAAAAGCAATCATATATTGCCAATACTGCAAGAGTGGGCAGCGGTGTATTTGTGGCAGCTTTTGCATATTTAGGCGAGAAAGTAGTAATTGGGAATAATGTGAAAATACATTCAGGGGTAGTAATTGGTGACAATGTTACTGTAGGCGATAATTCGATATTGTATCCCGGCGTAAAAATATATCATGACTGTAAATTGGGAGAGTATGTAGTTATTCACGCAGGAACCGTGATTGGTAGTGATGGATTTGGATTTGCCCCATTGAATGATGGTAGCTATAAAAAGATTCCACAAATTGGGAATGTTATAATTGAAGATTATGTAGAAATTGGTGCCAATTGTACAATTGATAGGGCTACAATGGGCTCAACTATTATTGGCAAAGGTGTGAAACTAGATAATTTGGTTCAAATAGCCCACAATGTAGAGCTTGGAGAAAATACCGTAATGGCAGCTCAGGTGGGTGTAAGTGGAAGCACTAAGATTGGCAAAAATGTGTTAGTTGGTGGTCAAGCAGGCTTTGCTGGCCATATTTCTATAGCTGACAATACTAAAGTAAACGGAAAAAGTGGTGTTAATAAAAACATTAAAATACAAAATACATCTGTAACTGGTAATCCTGCTGAACCTTTTATGATGATGAAAAGAATAGAAGTAGTGTATAGAAACCTTCCTGAATTAGAAAAGCGTATAAGTGAATTGGAAAAAAGGCTTGGTGAGTTGTAAAATAACGAGTCAAATCCTAATAAAGGTTTTAAAAAATCATTCAAATTAATTTATTTATCAAAATATAAAACGCAAAAAGGGCATTTACGATAGTAAATGATTCAATATCGAACCAATAATTACATTTACGATCGTAAACAATTCGATTGCAAACTAAAAAACATTTTTACGATAGTAAATGCCTTATTTTCGAACTAAAATGCCTTAATTAACAATAGCAGGATGATTTTTCAAAAAAATAGTGTCAATTATCAATGAATTGGATAATTAAAAATCATGTTACTACTCACCACATAGGCACATAGACACATAGTCATCTGTTCTCTTACATAACAACCATAATTATCTGTTTTATTTAAAAACAATATAGAATTAATATCTAAAGTTGTATTTCTATGTGTTCTATCTTACTTTTTTATAATACATTATCTCTGATTTTCTATGTGACTATGTGCCTATGTGGTCAATAATTTATGTGGTGAGTTGTAACAAAATCATGATCCGATTAAATCACTGAAAATAGCAATCATTTTATGCTTATCAAATGGAATTGAAGCATAAAGTGCTTGATTGCAATCAATAATTATTTGCTCTAATTGTGGTGCTTCATTTACATAAGAAGGATTTTGCAAGAAATCTTGAGCCAGTTGTTTTGCTTGTGTATAAAATTCTAATTCGTCATCAAAGGAAATACTAGAAAGTTCTTCCAATTGATCTTTATAATTGATCTCAGTTGTTGGATTGTTATAGAATGTTGCATTAGCCAAAATGGTTGGTATTTCTTCTTTTTTATTTTTCTTGAATAAACTAATAGCCATAATAATAATAATAACAACCATAGCAATTGCACCAACAACCCATAAATATTGCATATTACTCACTTCTTCGGTAAAAATGGGCGTTTCGTATTTAATAACAGCCGGGGCTGGCAATACAGAAAAACGAATAGTATCAGATGTTAGGCTTTCAAACTGTTTTGCATCTGCATCAAAAAAAGTAAATTGGAATGAAGGAATTAGCTGTTGCCCTGTTTGCTTGCAACTGAATGGTATAGTGAATGTTTTGGTTCCTAAAATTGGAAAAGATAATTTATCTACCAATTCAGCAGTTTGAGGTTCAAATGATTGAATGCTAGAAGGCCAAGTTACTTTGGGGCATTGCATCAGCAAAAAATTTCCTTTTCCAGTGATGCTTATTTCTAAAGAATTACTATTACCAACAGTATCATTTGTCTTCAATAATTTTGTTTGCATAAAAAAATGACCCACTACTCCAGTGAAAAATTTGGTTGAATCAATCATTGGCAAAGGCTTCACATCTATCGTAAGCGGATTGTTTTCAAGGATTACTTCTTTTAAAATGGTATTGAATTGTCCATTGGTTAAAGTAGAAAAAGTAATTGTATTGTTTACTTTGGTTATTCCAAGTGATAGATTTCCTTCTTGCAATGGAAACAATTGCACTTTACGAATAATAAAAGTTCTAAAGGTTTTACCTTGAATGGTTTCATCCACTTCTTTCAAATTATCGGTGGTCATTTCTACCACACTGCAACTTGAAAATATTGGCGGTTCAATTACTTTAGATTTGGAATGTAAACGTGTATATAATTTATAGGTAACCAAAAGTGGCTCGCCTACAAAACAACTGGGTTTATTGGTTTCTATTTTTACGAAAATATTGTCCTTTATCTTTTTTTCAATGGTTTCACCATTATGTAAGGTTGAAGCAATATCTATTTCTGCATCTAATTTATTTGGCAGTCCATTATCATTTGGTAAATGAACATTTTGTTGGGCAAAAGCATTCCCAAACAAAAAATATAAAATGATACCTAATAATAGCAGGCAATAACGATACTTCATTAGTAACAAAGAAAAGTGTATTTGATGTATTTAGAATAATTGAAACTTTTGATATGATTAAATAATCAGAACAATTGATATAAACCAATGCTAATAAATCGTAGGACAATTTGTATTTAAACTATTTATATGAATTTGTTTGAGTATTTAGCAGCCACTTATGTTATAATACATCAACCCTGTTAAGTAATATCAAAACCTAGAGATGGGATTACATGTAAAAAGAAATAAGTGCTACTTATAATCCCAGATAATTATTTATTTCCAATACAAAATATTCCAATTTGCTATTACAATAAAACAAGAAAGCCTCGCTTCAAAGCGAGGCTTTCTTATACTTGTAATTGATTATGAATGGTTAAACTATTGAAAAAGTTATTTTTAAAAAAGGATTAAAACTTTAATAAATAGAAATCTATAATTATTGTTTGGTCACAGTATAAGTTTCTATTGAAAAATCAGCAGAAATTTTATAATTACCACTAACTGCTGGAGCCGGAGTATTTGAACCTGGAACATCATTATCAGTATATAAAATACCACCAGTATTACTCTTACCACCAAATTTATGATCCCAACTACCATTAACAGGTAATAGTAGATAAGACCCTCCAGAGGTTAATGGTAAAGTAATTTCAAATAGAGTAGGCTTTAAGGCATTTGTAAATTGTTGGGAAGGGGTTGGCACTGGATTAGACCAACCACCTGGAGTAGCATCACCAACAATAAATAATGAAGTAGGAACAGTTAATATTGATGCATCTCCTTTAAAATTAGGAGTACTAATTGAAACAGGATTTGTTTTTCCATCCCATGATACTGAACGCTCAAATCCGTATCTCGAAACCCCTTCTTTTCCGTTTTTTACAACATAATATGTGGCATTTAAGTCCTTTGGAACGGAACCTATAACTTGTGTTGTACCAGATACCCTATACATTGGAAAAGTTTTATCGTTTAAATCCATTCCTTTTTTAACTAAGTAAAATTGAGCAGTATCTGAATATGTATTAACATCAGCAATTACTGACATTCCTCCAAATTGAATACCCGCAGCTGGAAGCACTTGTGCCGACGTTAATAATGGTTGTTGAACCAAGGCTTTTCCTTTCCAATTGTAAATAATAACAGTTTGCATGTCTTTACCATTCCATTTCATATTTCCAGGAGTACCACCATCATTCAATAGAGCTTCACGATTCCAATCACCATTTGTAAATTTAAATTCATTAGAAGAAGTAAGATTTAGTGCAATGTAGAAGCAATTATTACTAAGCCTATTCATTTTGAAAGTATTGTTACCACCTGTCCAATCAGAAGGTCCACCGTTTGCTGCCTCAAAACTACCAGTGATATACACGTTATCAGAAGCTGGAACTGGTAACGTAGTATAAACTCTTACCCATACATTTTTACCAGTTGGTAAATTGCCTGGAGGTAAGTCACAATATTCACTTGTTTGATTATTCTGAATATTAACATCGTAAGATTGAAGTTTCTTAACACCAGCACCATTATACATATTTATTAAAATGGTATAAATACCTGTTGGAGCAACTGCTGTAGATGGATAATCTACATAAATCAAGGCATCAGCACTATTTTTAGTAATTGTTTTAAGTACTTTTCTAAGTACATTTTTAGCGGTACTAGTTCCTTGAGGATAGACATTTATTTCAATACTATCCAATTTGTCTTTACTTGAAAAAGAAAAAGTAACCGGAATTTTAGCGTTTGCATTTGTTACTTGTAATAAATCATAAGCATCAATTTGACTGCCTCCGTAAACTGGATTAGAAACTGAATCTTTTTTACAACTTCCAAGGAAAACAGACAATGCAAGAAATAAGAATAATACTATCTTGTTCATAATTATTTATTTATAAGTTTTAAATTAATATCCATCATTTTGCTTTAATAATGGATTTGCTGATATAGCTTGCGCTGGAATAGGAAACAAAAGCCTTGAATTATTATTTGGGCTTAAAGGTTTGAAATCATGGGGTTTTAAGAAATAACCAAATCTTATCATGTCTTGTCTTCTTAAACCTTCCCAGCAAAATTCACGACCTCTTTCATCGTAAATTTCAGTAATAGTAGGTGGAACAGTGTTTGGAGCCAAACCTGCTCTTGTCCTAACTAGATTATAAGGGATTAAAGCAGCTGATGTATTACCACTTCTTACAAGTACTTCAGCTTTATTTAATAAGATTTCGGCATATCTAAAAATTGGAATATCATTAGATGCTGACCAAGAAGAAGTATTATAAGGTGCAACAGGTAGGAACTTAATATTTCTAGCCCCTTCATATGTAGTTGCATTATTCACATTTGCAATATCTAAGTCATAAGTACAAACTTTACTTCCACCTACATAAACATCCCCCACTTCCCACTGAGATTTACGAATATCATTTACATCATATTTATTAATAAAGTCTTTGTGGGCAGTTGCACCATTCCAAGTTCCAAACCCAAAACGAGCATTTCCTTCAGGACCAGATAAAGACCTAATTCCAATTATATTTCGTGGAGCTAAAACAGCATCAACAAAAATTGATAATATTACTTCTTCATTTGGGCATTTATCCCCAAAAAGAGTTGCATAAGTTGCATAATTAGGATTACTTGCACCTACCAAAGAAAACTTTCCAGAGTTTATGATTTTATCACAGGCAGCTATACAATCAGAATATCTAGGTTTACCAGTATATACTTCTGCATTAAGATATAACCTTGAAAGTAATGCATAACCAGCCCATTTATTAAAACGTCCATAAAAATTTCCTCCTATCGTTTCTGGCAATAAGTCAACATTAGATTTCAATTCGCTTTCAATGAATTTAAAAACGGAATCTCTAGAAGGTTGTGGAATTTTATCCGTGCTTAATTTGTTATCTGTATATAATGGAACACTGCCCCAACCATCCATTAATAAAAAATAACATAATGCTCTTGCAACTTTTGCTTCTGCAATAATAGAAGGAGAGGCTGATGAAGAAGACAACAACTCAACCGCAGCATTACTATTATAAACTAACTTATATAATCCAGTCCATGTATTGTTTACAAAAGAATGGTTTTTATCAAATGTATGTTGATACATCTGTAACCAAATACCTCCATCGTTCCAATCAGCTCCATTATTACGTATAGGTATTAGGCATTCATCAGTAGAAACCTCATTTAAATCAAACCAACCTCTATCCGCCCCTGCGTAACCAATTCCATTCCAATCGCCTCTAACAGCACTATAAACTGAGGCCAAACTTGAATTAGCACCTTGCTCTGTAGCATAGAAAACAGAAGCAGTTTGTTGATCATAAGCTGTTTCATCTAGTTTTGTACAAGAACTAAAAAAAACAACATAAAGCATTCCTAAAAAAAGTATTTTTTTCATATTTCTTATTTTAATGATAAATTAATTCCAATTGCAACATTTCTAGTTTTAGGATAAATTCCAGAATCAATTCCAGAATTAATTTCTGGATCAAGTCCTTTATATTTAGTAATTACAAACAAATTATTTCCAGTTACAAAAACTCTAGCATTCGAAATATACTTTACCGCTTTTGTATTTATTCTATAACCAAGGGTCAAATTATCTAATCTAAGAAAAGAACCACTTTCTACCCAAAAATCAGATACATAATCAATCTTTGCTATTCCATTTGTCAATGCTTCATTAATGATATTGCTTTTAGCAAAACGTCCAGTAGTTTGAGCTAGTTGAGAACGCTTGCTATTGTATATTTTGTTTCCATATACACCTCGGAAAAAAACAGAAAAATCAAATTGCTTATAAGATATTGAAGGGCTAAATCCGTAAGTAAAAATGGGTTGAACATTTCCAGCTTCATATCTATCTTTTGATAGCCTAGAGCCATCTACTATACCAGTTTTTGATGGATTACTAAAAACTTGGCTTCCTTTCTCATCTACACCAATATGTCTAAGTAATAAAAGAGTACCTACAGGTTTTCCTTTAATCAGAAATGAAACATCATTAATTCCACCATTAGCCTCACCGTTTACATAACCGCTTCCCCATGTTACTGTATCAGTATTATAATATTTGCCATCAATGGTTCCGCTTAGTTCTTCTACAATATTTTTATTATGAGCAATATTTCCACTAAGTGTCACATTCCAATCTTTATTTCTATAAATATTATAATTAATTGATACTTCAACTCCCTTATTACTAATCGTACCCAAATTAGCATAAAGAGAACTTACTGGATATGGGGGAGAAGGAACTGTATAGGTAAAAAGTAAATCTTTTGTTTTACCTACATAAGCATCAATTGTTCCTGTAATTTTATTGTTTAATAAAGCGAAGTCTACACCAGCATTAAACTGAGTTTTTGTTTCCCACTTTAAATTTGGATTTGCATTTTGAGTGATTGCAAAATTCGGTTGAGTAACACCATTAAAATAAACAGAACCACTTGAATTAACTAGTTGTACTGAATTTAAAGGGCTTAAACCCGATTGATTACCAGTTGAGCCATATCCAACTCTTACTTTCAAATCATTAACTATATTTTGTTTCTTAAAAAGCGACTCTTCAGAAACTCTCCAAGCTGCAGAAAGAGATGGGAAAGTTGCCCATTTATTATTTGCTCCAAATTTTGATGAACCATCTTTTCTTAAAGATACTGTGAGTAAGTACTTACCCATATAGGAGTAATTAATCCTCCCTAAAAACGATGCAAGAGTTTGCTCGTTTTTGTAAGAATTAATATCTCCTGTTGAAACTTTTGAAAAAGTTCCTGACTGCAAAGCATTAAAAGATAAAATATCATTTGCAAATCCTTTCATAGTAACTCCATACCCTTCATATGCAAGCTTTTGATACTCATATACAAAAGTTGCATTCAAATTGCTTTTACCAAATGTTTTTTTGTAATTCAAGTTAAGGTTCATTAGTTTGGTTTCGATCAAGTTTGTTTCTCTGCGAGCTACACCACTTTCAGATATAGCTTCTTGCAATGTTGTGTTTTTCCCCTTATAAGAACCAGCAACATTGTCTATTTTATTTAAAGAACCAAAAATACCAGCTGATAATCCACTAATTATTTCAAAATCTGCTTTGAAACTACCATACAACGTATTTTGCTTTCTTCCATCAATAATTTCTTTAGCTCTTGCATAAGGATTTACATATCCAAAAGAAGTTAAGGTGTCTCTAAAGTAAATAGAAGTATCATTACCACTTGAACCTTTATAAAAAATAGGGTCGGTAGGTCTAGCATCATAAGCTGTATTCAATACATTGTTCCATTTGGTTTCAAGCGTACTTACATTAAGATTTGTTTGTAATGTTAATTTATTACCAAGCCCTTTTTGGTTTATTTGAATATGACCTATGTAGTTTTTATTACCAGAATTAATTGTTGTCCCATCTTGAAGTATTGCACTAATTGAAGCACGATAATTAAACCCTTCTGAACCGGATCCAAATCCTATATTGTGACTATGAGTTAATCCATTTTGGGTAACCTTATTTACCCAATCTGTATTACCACCATAATCAGGAGCAAGGGTCAATCCTTGGGATTTTTTAAAATCTCTCCACTGTTGTGCATTCAGTAAATCATAATTCTTGGAAATCTTTTCAAAAGAAATAACTCCATTATAATCTATAACTAAACCACCAGCTTTGGCTTTTTTTGTTGTAACTAGAATTACACCTGCGGCTCCACGTGAACCATAAATTGCTGTTGCAGAAGCATCTTTTAAGATATCAAATGATTCGATTTCATTTGGCGAGATTTGACCTAATAATGCTAAATCACCCTGAACTCCATCAATTACAACTAATGGGTCATTTCCACCTGATAATGATGTAATACCTCTTATTCGAACACTTGGAGCAACACCGGGTTCACTACCTTGAAGCGTAACAGTTACACCAGGAGATCTTCCAGAAATTTGTTGAAGAGGATTGGTAACTGCTCCTTGGTTGAAATCCTTACTACTAACACTTGCTACAGAACCAGTCAAATCCTTTTTCTTCGAAGTTCCATAACCGACTACCACCACTTCACTTAATGTAGCATTTGATTGAACCAAACTAATATCAAATGTTGAAGAATTACTCGATAATTCTTGTTTAGCAAAACCGATAGATGAAAATACCAAAGTAGATTCTCCTGAAACTTTTAATTTAAATGTGCCATCAGGTGCTGTTTGTGTGGCAGTTTTTGAACCCTTTACTTGTATGGTTACATTAGCTAAAGGTGAACCATCTTTTGAATCAGTTACCTTTCCGGTAACTATTTTTTCTTGTGCTAATGCAGGCATTATGGCAATGCAAAAAAACATTAGCAGCGCAAACAATCGTTTAAAATTCATTGTAATTTTTTTTTGGTTAACGTAAAAAAGTTAATTAATAATTTCTGTTTTAAGGTCAAGCAAAGTCATTTATCAGCAGAATGATGATAAACTAGAAAATAGTTTTGTGAATTAACTGTGTGATCTAAAAACAAACGGGGGAGGCAACAACCAAGCAACAAACGTGCATTCATACAGGCTTTTTTTAATGTAGCAATCGCAATTATCAATGTGTATTATTGACACATTGTTTGACAAAGATGTGTACTTTTTACACAATACAGAAAAAATATTTTTTTCATAATTAGTTGGTGAGAAATATTATTCTAAAAAAGAACTTTTCTTTAAGCTATAAAATTTCAAAAAAAGGAATTTGAAACTTTAAATGAGACGATAGTTTTAGATTCAATTTAATTGCAATCCAATTTTAAGCTTTGTTAAAAAATTATAAATGTGTCAGCTTTTTTGTGTACAAAAAAACTGACACGAAAAAATAGACACAATTCTGTGTACAAAATTCTGTGTACATATATTTGTACACGAAATTTTGTACACGAACATTTTTTTAATTAATCAATACTAAAAAAAATATTTCAAAATATAATTTATGACGTTGTTGCAATCTTTTCGCAAAAAGTATGGATTAACTATTACTGACTTTGCACACATTTTACAATGTCATAGAACGCAACTTTCTATGGCAGAATCTGGCAGGAGAAGCTTACCACCATCTTCTATAATTACATGGCGACATTTGCAAGAAGCTGTGGAACAATACACACCGCCTTTAAATAATACAATAGAAATACCTACAGAAGTAAAAACTTTTTTACAAAAAAGGATAAAACATTACACTTCGGTTTTAGCACAACTAGAACTAGATAAAGAAGTAATTGAAAAAAGTATAGCTACTTCATTAGAAACAAAAAATCTAATTGCAGCCTTGCAATTATACCCTCTACCAAACGAAGCTGAAAATTCAACATTGAAATTAGAAATTATTGACAGAAAATTATTGGTAAATCTGAAAAAAGAATATGTTGAATTAACCAAAATACAATTAAAAATTAGTGGTTTGCAAAACGAACTTGCAACTGCATTGAATATGTTATAAAACTTTAAGAAAACTATAACACTCTGAAAATTCATTGAATAAAATGGGAAATTATTTTTGCCCTGTCTTAATTAAAATATAAGACTTTTTCACTTATGAGTTTTTCATTTTCATTGTTAAAAACAAAAGGCGAAACAGACGCCTTGAAAGCAACTGCTGAGCGCGACAAGCGCACCTTGGAGGCAAGAAAGCAATCATTAGCTGTTCGTACAGAAAACAAAACGGAAGATTCTGTGGATATTGCCACAGAAATTGTGGAAACACAAACATTGTTAAATGCTACGAACACTGTAATTGCTTCATTGCCTGCTGGCGAAAAAAAAGAAGAAGAAACTACCAACAAATTAGAGTTGGAATTGAAACTTCGCCGTTTGCAAAAAAGTAGTAGTAATGCCAGCCCATCAGTGGTGGTAGAGTATGAGTATGATGGCTTTGTTTTAGACAGACAAATTGCAGCCATTAATGAATTCATCACTCAATTAAATGCTTATGCAGCAACTTTATAGTGTTGCTGGATTTTTAGGCATTTTCTATTACAAACAAACCACAGCAAAAAATATTTTTAAGAACCCAATTAAAACTATAAACCTCAAAAATAGTTAAGCTCACTGTTTTCTACAGTTGGGCTTTTTTATTTTCTAAATAGGCACCTAGATAAACAGAACAAAATAATCAAAATGATAAAACAGAATTTATAATTTGAAATGAAACGAAGAATTGATATGCACTTGCAAACATCTTTTAACCTTGTGACAATCAAATAGCCTATATAAAAAGGTTTTAATTAAAGATTAAAGTATTAAATAAAAAATTTAATTACCTATTGGATTATTTGAATAATTAGTATATAAACAAACTGAGTTAATGAATGAAAGAAAATTTAATTGTACAAAACCTTTTATGTTTGTGTTTGATTAATCTTTCTCAATCAATGAAGTTACTTTTTTGCTTTACTCTATTTATTACATCATTTCTAAGTGTTCAATCTCAAACAAATAATTTTATTTATATACAATCAGAATTATCAACTCCATTCTATACAATTGTAAATGGAAAGAATATAATTAGCTCTACCCCCAACGGATATGCAACAATTCCAAAATTAACATCAGGTGTTTATGAACTTGAAATAGGATTTGCAAAAAACAAATATCCTGAGCAACATTTCGTATTGGAAGTAAGCAATAATGATTTGGGTTATTATTTGAGAAAAATTAATGACAGTGTTTTTAGTCTTGTGAATATCCAAACTAATGAAACAATCAGCAAAAAAAGTAATGCTGAAACAACTCCAACTGAAACATCAATAATAGAAAAGCCTAATAATCAAAAAAGTGCTGAGTCTAATACAACTGCACCAATTAAGCAACCTACCAATAATGCTCCTAAAAGAGTAGCAAAACGTAGTGTCTTAGCAAAAAAAAGCAATAAAAATTAGTCTGTAATACCCTAAAATGAAGCGATACCTTATTGAAGTAGCTTATAAAGGCACTAATTATTGTGGATTTCAAGCACAACCAAATGGAATTAGTATACAATCATCAATAGAAACAGCTTTTGAAATATTTTACAAGAATACATTTGAATTCACGTGCTCATCAAGAACCGATACAGGTGTACACGCTTTGCAAAATTTTTTCCATGTAGATACCGAAATTTTCTTAGACCCAAAACATTTATACAATTTGAATGCTTTGCTTCAAAAAGATATTTTTATTAAGCAGATAACACAAGTATCCAATCAATTTCATGCTCGCTTTAGTGCCACCAATCGTAGATATAAATATTACATCACAAGAGAAAAAAATCCTTTTTTAACCGAAACAGCTTGGCACTATCCATATAATTTGGATCTCGAAAAATTACAAGAAGCCTCAAAAGTTTTATTTAACTATTCAGATTTTACTTCTTTTTCAAAAAAGAAAACACAAGTAAAAACGTTCATTTGTACTATTTCAAAATCTAATTGGTACTATGAAAATGACTGTTTGGTGTATGAAGTAAAAGCAAATAGATTTTTAAGAGGAATGGTAAAAGGACTTGTTGGCACCATGTTATTAGTTGGAAGAGGATTAATTTCAATTGAAGATTTCATAAAAATTATTGAATCTAAAGATTGCACAAAAGCAAATTTTAGCACGCCTGCTACAGGTTTATTTCTTGTGGAAGTAACTTATCCCAATATTCATTTAGAGCAATAATATTTAGCAATGCATACATAGTATCTTAGTATATTCTTGTTTTCATAACCATTCAAAACAACTCAAAAACCTATCATCAACTTTAGAATACTATATTCTATTACCTTAGCGGCCTTATAAAATTGGGTCTTTTATCCCCACCATTACGCATTAATTGGTGCTAATTAAAACAAGGTTTTTTACTTATCTTAAAGGTTATTAATACATGAAAGTTATCAAGTTTGGAGGTTCTTCGGTTGCGAATGCAGAGAATATAAAAAAAGTAGTTGCGATTGCTCAACAATTAACTTATGCCAATTCCATAATAGTTGTTTCTGCTTTAGGGGGTGTTACGGACGTATTAATAGAAATGGCCACTGATGCTTCTAATGGTAAAGAGAGTTACAAAGAAATATTAGAAAGTTTAGAAAAAAGACATATTGCAACCGTTCAAGAATTACTCCCTATCAATAACCAAAGTTCTTGTATTAGTTATGTGAAACAGCAGTTCAACGAAATTGAAGATGTATGTGAAGGTGTATTTAGATTGGGAGAGCTTTCAAACAGAACCAAAGATAAAATTGTAGCATACGGAGAATTATTGTCTTCAAAAATCATTGCCTATTATATCCAAGCAATTGGTATTGCTATAGAATGGATTGATAGTAGAAAAGCAATCAGAACAAATAGCAATTTTGGTTTTGCAGCTGTTGATTTTGAAGTAACCAATACGCAGATAAATACCATAGTTTCCAATAGCATTTTGCCATTTTTTATTGCACCGGGCTTTATAGCTAGTGATGAAAAAGGATATACCACAACTTTAGGAAGAGGTGGAAGCGACTATACAGCATCTATTTATGCAGCAGCATTGAATGCAGAAGCAGTAGAAATTTGGACGGATGTAACAGGAATGATGACTGCTGACCCAAGATGGGTACCAAATGCAAGAACAATATCTTTTACTTCCTACAGAGAAGCAATGGAATTGTCGCATTTTGGAGCTAAAGTAATTTACCCACCAACTATTCAGCCTGCAATGGATAAAAATATTCCAATTTGGGTGAAGAATACTTTCATGCCTAATGAAGCAGGAACAGTAATTGAACATGTTTCTCATGCACAGATTTCAGGAGAAGGAAGTGTAATTACAGGTATTTCTAGCATCAACCATGTGGCTTTATTAAGTTTAGAAGGAAGCGGAATGATAGGCATTCCAGGGTTTTCCAAACGCTTATTCGAAGCACTTGCATCCGTTCAAGTAAATGTAATTTTAATAACACAAAGTTCTTCGGAACATTCTATTTGCGTGGCAATTAATACGGTAGATGCTGAAAAAGCAAAACTAGCTGTTGATGCTGCTTTTGAAATGGAACTTTTAAGCAAAAAAGTAGAGCCATTAAAAGTAGAAACCGATTTATCAATTATTGCTTTGGTTGGTGATAAAATGCGCAGCCACCCTGGTATTGCAGGAAGAATGTTTAGTGCATTAGGTAGAAATGGGGTAAATATTAGAGCCATTGCACAAGGTTCTTCTGAAAGAAATATTTCAACTGTCGTTTCTTTTTCTGATGTAAAAAAAGCAGTAAATGTTTTGCACGAAGCATTTTTTGAAACTACCAGAAAAGAACTAAATCTTTTCATTTGTGGTGCAGGAAATGTGGGTAGTAAACTTATTGAACAAATAAAAAAGCAACAAGATTATTTGTTGCTTCATCACAATCTTCAAGCAAGAATTACAGGGATTGCTACAAGTAAAAAGATGTTGTTTTCTGAAAACGGAATTGATTTAGAAAATTGGAAAACATTATTGCAAGAAAGCGACACTATGGATCTAAATGGCTTTGTAGAAACCATCATTGCAAAAAATCAACGAAATAGTGTTTTCGTAGATGTAACTGCTAATGAAGGCGTTGCAGGTGTTTACCATCAATTATTATCTAAAAGTATTGCTGTAGTTGCTTGCAATAAAATTGCAGCATCATCGGTTTATTCAAATTATAAACACTTAAAATCGCTATCTAAAGAATACAATGCACCATATTTATTTGAAACAAATGTTGGTGCGGCATTACCTGTTATTGGCACCTTGAATGACTTAATAAAAAGTGGTGATTGGATTAATAAAATCCAAGCGGTTTTATCTGGCACTTTAAATTTTGTTTTCAATAATTATGATGGAACAAAATTATTTGCTGAGGTAGTGAGAGAAGCACAATTAGCTGGTTATACTGAACCAGATCCTCGATTGGATTTGGGTGGAACGGATGTAATGAGAAAAATCATGATTCTTGCTAGAGAAATAGGAGAAGAAATGGAAATGGAAGATATTAAAAATACGCCTTTCTTACCTGCATCTTGTTTTGAAGGTACTGTAGAAGATTTCTATAAAGAGATGGAAAAACATGAAGCACATTTCAAAGCGTTATACGATGCTGCTGCAAAAGAAGGCTGCAAATTGAAATTTGTTGCACAATTTGAAAATCAAAAAGCATCAGTTGGCTTACAGCACATCCCTAGCAATAGCGATTTTTATCATTTATACGGAAAAGACAATCTTGTGTTATTTTACACAGAACGTTACCCTAAACAACCAATGGTAATTAAAGGTGCAGGTGCAGGTGCTGATGTAACCGCAAGTGGTGTGTTTGCAGATATTATGAGGGTGATTTAGTAAAATTGGAAAGGAAATTTTTATTTGATTTAAAAAATAAAACTTAGAGTAATGAAAACCTTACAAGTAGAAATAAGTGAGCAAGATTTTAATAAATTTAATTTTAAAGAAAAAGGCAACTTAACTTTTAATGAACTTGAACAACTGATTTCTTTAGATTATGCAAAAAAATCTTTAGAAAAATGTCATGAAATAGCAGCACAAACTGGGCTTTCTGAAATGACAATTGATGAAATAAATTCAGAAATATTAGCAGTGAGAAATGCAAAAAATAATAATAGACACTAATGTATTAGTATCTGCGTTAATTTCAAATTCATTTCCTGCAAGAATATTGAATGATATAATTCTTGAAAGAAAAGTTGCAACTTGTATATCAAAAGAAATTCTTGAAGAATATATAGAAGTACTCAATAGAGAAAAATTTGAAAAGTTTCTAAACTTTAAAAACAATGCAGAAGTTGTCATAAATAAATTAATAGATATTGCTATTTCATTTACACCTATCAATACAGTTGCTTTATTAAATGACTTGTCTGATAATAAATTTCTTGAACTTGCTGAAATAAGTAAAGCAGACTACTTAATCACAGGAAATTCCTTAGATTTTACTTTTAGTGCTTTTAAAAACACTAAAATATTATCACCCAAAATGTATTATCAAAATTTTAGACCTATTTAAAGTATCTAAAAAAAGTAATTATTGTTTATAACTAGTTTGTATGAACCTGATTAAAAAATACTACTCCCCTTCTTTCCCAAATTCAGATAATGGTAGTATATCTGTTTTTTCTCCAGCTACAGTAGCAAATGTTGTCTGTGGATTTGATATTTTAGGGTTTGCTTTAAACAGCCCTACTGATGAACTTACCTTATCAATTAGCGATGAAAAAGGGGTAAAAATCATTAATGATGATGCCTTTGATTTACCTACTGAAGCAGAAAAAAATGTTTCTGGTGCTGCATTGTTAGCCCTTTTAGATGAATGCCCAGACGTTGAAGGTTTTACTTTAATCAGTAAAAAACACATTAAACCCGGTAGTGGTATTGGCAGTAGTGCTGCGAGTGCTGCAGGTGCTGTTGTAGCTGCAAACCATTTATTGAATAATCGTTTTAGTAAAGAAGATCTTGTTCGCTTTGCTATGTTTGGTGAAAAAGTAGCTAGTGGAGTAAAACACGCAGATAACATTGCACCTGCAATTTATGGTGGTGTTACTTTAATTCGTTCCATTTTTCCATTAGACATAATTCCTATTGATGCACCTCCCCTATTCGTAACGGTAGTTCATCCACAAATTGAAGTAAAAACTGCTGATGCTAGACAAATTCTAAAACAACGTGTTTTATTGAAAGATGCTATTAAACAATGGGGCAATATTGCTGGCTTGGTGGCAGGATTAATTAAACATGATTATGATTTAATTGGTAGAAGCTTGGAAGATATATTGATAGAACCCATTAGAAGTATTCTTATTCCTGGTTTTAATGAAGTAAAAACTACTTGCAAAGAAGTTGGGGCATTAGGAGGTGGTATCAGTGGTAGTGGTCCATCTATTTTTATGTTAAGTAAGGATGAAAAAACAGCTAAAGCTGTAGAACAATCTATGATAGCTATTTATGAAAGAATTGGATTGGATTATCAAACCCATTTAACAACCATTAACCAAGAGGGAGTAAGATTAGCTAATTAATCCAATAATTAATATCAGTAACATTCAATTATGAATTATTACAGTCTCAACCAACAATCACCTAAAGTAAGTTTTGCCGAAGCGGCTCTTAGAGGGCAAGCGCCTGATAAAGGATTGTATTTCCCTGAGTTTATTCCCAAACTTTCTGAAAGTTTCATTAAATCATTAAAAGATAAAAGTCTTAGTAAAACAGATATTGGTTTTACTGTGATGCAGCCTTTTGTTGGCGATAGCATTCCCAAAGATGTTCTGAAACAAATTATTTGTGAAACCATCAATTTCGATTTTCCCTTAATAAATATTACTGATAACATTGCTTCTCTTGAACTATTTCACGGCCCAACACTTGCTTTTAAAGATGTAGGTGCGAGATTCATGAGTAGGTGTTTGGGCTATTTGAACAGACATGCTTACCATCAAACTACTGTACTTGTTGCTACTTCTGGTGACACAGGCGGAGCTGTTGCAAATGGCTTTTTAGGCGTTGATGGCGTAGAAGTAATTATTCTATATCCTTCTGGAAAGGTTAGTCCTATTCAAGAATTGCAATTAACTACTCTTGGAAAAAATATACAAGCAATAGAAGTTGCTGGCACTTTTGATGATTGCCAAGCAATGGTAAAACAAGCTTTTGTAGATGTAGATTTAAACAACAAACTTTCTTTAACCTCTGCGAATTCAATTAATGTAGCTAGATGGTTGCCGCAACAGTTGTATTACTTTTTTGCTTATCAACAATGGCTGCATGACGAACCGCCAGTAATTTGTGTTCCAAGCGGCAATTTTGGCAACATCTGTGCTGGAATCGTTGCATTTATGGGAGGTTTACCTGTAAAACATTTCATTGCTGCTTGCAATGCAAACGATGTGGTTCCTAATTACATGCTTACAAAAGAATATGCCCCAAAGCCTGCAGTAGCAACTGTTTCAAACGCGATGGATGTGGGCAATCCTAGCAATTTCATTCGCATTTTAGCATTATTCCAACAACAATTTGAGGAGCTAAAAAACATGTTTACTAGTGTGAGTATTAGCGACAAAATAACAGTGGAAACCATTGAAAGTGTATATAAAAATCACCAATATACCCTCGATCCACATGGAGCGGTGGCTTATTATGCTTTGGAGCAGTATTTGACAAACGAGGCGCAGTCTCATCATGAACAAACTACTGCATTGAGGGGGATAATATTAGAAACGGCGCATCCTGTAAAGTTTCCTGATACAGTAGAAAAAGCAATAAATAAAACTGTTGAAATACCTGAACAAGTGAGGTATTTATTAAATCAACAGAAAAAAAGTATTCTAATGGATACTTCTTTTGAAAGTTTGAAAGAATGGTTGATGAATAGATAATCTATACATCAATAAATACAAATCATGAGAGACTATCGGCATTTGCAGGTAGTCTTTTTTTATATAATTACCACATAGGCACATAGACACATAGAAAAACGAGTTTGTAATTAAAAAGGGAAGATAGAAATCATAGAGATTAAGGTACATTGCATTAAAGTATATTATTAAAAATGTGAAGATTAATTTTTACTACTTCTAACATAAAAGATTAACTACCATATAGGCACATAGACACATAGAAAAACGAGTTTATGCAATTAAAAAAAGGAAATAAAGAACACTTAGAAATACAATTTCATAGCATTGAACTATATCATTCAAAATGAAAGAAAAACAGAGTAAAATTTAATACCTGCAATAAGAATACACGATTATTAACTATGTGTCTATCTGCCTATATGGTAGATAGAATAAAAAATAAAATACCCAATTGGGAAAAATATGAACTTGAATAATTATACCATCAAAGCGCAAGAAACCATTCAAGCGGCGCAACAATTGGCTTTCAATGCAAACAATCCTAGCATCGAAACCAATCATTTATTAAAAGCATTATTAAATGATAAGGATAGCTCAATAGAATATCTTTTAAAAAAGTGTTCGGCTAATACATCTCTTATCCAAACAAAAAACGCTGAAAGCTTACTAAAATTACCCAAAACATCCGATGATGAGCCAGCAAAAACGCTTAGTAGAGATGCAAACAATGCACTTTTAAAAGCTGCTGCTTCTATTGGCAAGTTTAAAGATGAGTTTGTAAGTGTAGAGCATTTATTAATCGGATTGATTGATGTAAACGACGATACTGGAAAGCTTTTGAAAGATGCTGGCCTTACTGAAAAAACGCTCATCGCTGCTATAACAGAGCTTAGAAAAGGTAGTACCATCAATTCACAAACTAGCTCTCAACAATACCAAGCATTACAGAAATATTCTAAAAACTTAAATGCCCTTGCTAGACAAGGTAAGCTTGACCCCGTAATTGGTAGAGATGAAGAAATAAGAAGAACCCTGCACATTCTTACCCGCAGAAGCAAAAACAATCCAATATTGGTAGGCGAACCAGGCGTAGGTAAAACAGCCATTGCCGAAGGGTTGGCCATGCGAATTGTAAATGGCGATGTACCTGAAAATCTGAAAAGCAAAACCATTTATGCCTTAGATATGGGCTTGCTAATTGCCGGCGCTAAATACAAAGGCGAATTTGAAGAACGCCTAAAAGCGGTGGTAAAAGAAGTTGGGGAAAGCGATGGTGATATTATTTTATTTATCGATGAAATACATACCCTCATTGGTGCAGGTGGTGGAGAAGGTGCTATGGATGCGGCCAATATTTTAAAACCCGCCCTTGCTCGTGGCGAATTGAGGGCTGTGGGTGCCACTACTTTAAACGAATACCAAAAGTATTTTGAAAAAGACAAGGCACTTGAGCGTCGTTTTCAGCGTGTGTTGGTAGATGAGCCTTCTATTGAAGATGCGGTGAGCATTCTTAGAGGTATAAAGGACAAATACGAAAGCCATCACCATGTTCAGATAAAAGATGAAGCCATTATTGCAGCAGTAGAGTTATCGCACAGATACATTACCGATCGTTTTTTGCCCGATAAAGCCATCGATTTAATTGATGAAAGTGCTGCGAAACTCCGTTTGGAAATGAATAGTATGCCCGAAGAGTTAGACAAACTGGAAAGAAGCATTCGCCAATTAGAAATTGAACGCGAGGCCATTAAACGCGAAAATGATGCAGAAAAGTTGAAAGAATTGTCGCTACAAATTTCTGTGTTGAGTGTGGAAAGAGATACGCTGAAAGCCAAATGGAAGCAAGAAAGTGAAGTGGTTGAGAAAATTCAAACAGCCAAATCTACTATCGATCAATTGAAAGTGGCTGCGGAGAAAGCTGAACGTGAGGGAGACTTTGGTAAAGTGGCGGAAATAAGGTATGGCAAAATAAAAGAGCAAGAACAACTGATTGCCGCTGCTACTAACGAATTGGGCAACCTGAGTGAGAAACGTTTATTGAAAGAAGAGGTAGATGCGGAAGATATTGCAGAAGCGGTGGCAAAAGCTACGGGCATTCCTTTGAGTAAAATGCTGCAAAGTGAGAGGGAAAAATTAATTAATCTGGAAGATGAATTGCACAAAAAAGTAATTGGTCAAGAAGAAGCCATTACTGCCGTTGCCGATGCTATTCGCAGAAGTAGGGCTGGATTGCAAGACCCTAAAAAGCCAATCGGTAGCTTTATTTTCTTGGGTACAACGGGTGTGGGGAAAACAGAATTGGCTAAAGCACTTGCTGATTATTTGTTTGACGATGAAAACATGATGACGCGCATTGACATGAGCGAGTACCAAGAAAAACATGCAGTGAGCAGATTGGTGGGTGCGCCTCCGGGCTATGTGGGTTATGATGAAGGTGGTCAACTTACCGAAGCGGTTCGTAGAAAACCGTATAGTGTGATATTGCTTGATGAAATTGAAAAAGCGCATCCCGATGTATTTAATATTTTATTGCAGGTATTAGATGATGGTAGATTAACGGACAATAAAGGCCGTGTAGTAAACTTTAAAAACACCATTATCATCATGACGAGCAATATGGGTAGCACCATTATTCAAGATGCATTTGAAAATGTAACCGAAGAAAACAGAGAAGCGGTGGTGGAAAAAACCAAGCTCGAGGTGATGAACCAACTAAAACAAACCATCCGCCCTGAGTTTTTAAATAGGATAGATGAAATCATCATGTTCCAACCATTGATGCGCAAAGAGATAAAAGGCATTATTGGCATACAGTTGCAATCGCTGAAGAAGTTGGTATTGAAAAATGGCATTCAGTTGCAGTTTACAGATTATTTACTCGATTATCTTTCAGAAAACGGCTACGACCCACAGTTTGGTGCTCGCCCATTAAAGAGATTAATCCAAAAAGAAATCATCAATCAATTGAGTAAAAAAATTCTTTCCGGCACCATCGATAAAACCAAACCCGTTTTGGTAGATGTGTTTGACAATTTGGTTGTATTTAGGAATGAAGATGTGGAATAATTAAGTTGATTTGAAGGAACATAAGAACGCATTGGTATTTTAGTTGTAAATGCCAATGCTTTTTTGTTTGATGTGATTGGATAAGCAGTAGAATTTTTATTTATTGATGCATATTTTGCGTGAGAAGTTCAATATCGTGCGTGAGTAGTCCAATGTTTCGCGTGAGTAATCCAATATCTCGCGTGAGTAATAGAATATCTCGCCTGAAAAGTCCAATATCTCGCGTGAAAAGTCCAATGTTTCGCGTGAGTAATCCAATATCTCGTGTGAAAAGTCCGATATTTCGCGTGAGTAATCCAATGTCTCGCGTGAAAAGTCCAATGTCGCACGTGAGTAATCGAATATCTCGCGTGAGTAATCCAATGTCGCGCGTGAAAAGTCCAATGTCGCGCGTGAGTAATCGAATGTAGCGCGTGAAAAGTCCGATGTTTCGCGTGAAAAATGCTTGAAATCAAAGTTTAAATGAATCAAATCATTACCTAAAAAGCGCAAATAAGAAATCAACCCCTTCAATTCATGATTTCAAATCAAAAACTATTCGAGAATTCAATGCAAAATCCTCATCTAATCTAATAAACCACTTACAAAACAAGCAATTTACAAATAGTCAGCAGTCCAATTCCCCTCCTCGAGGGGTGGCGGAACGCCGGGGTGGTCAGAAAGTATTAACTTATAAATCATTTCTAAACAAGAATACAAACCTCCTTTATTTATGCTATGTTTCTATGTGGTTATTAAAAAAAAATTTAATTATTTCAAAAGAACTCCCTAATTTGCGACCACTGTCGTTTAAAAGACATATTTATAAGCAGGGTTAAAACAAAACCCTTATTCTTTATTAATAATTAAAAATTACAAATTATGACTAAGTTACAGAATGCCGCTCTTACAAGATTACAAGCCCTTGTAGTGTTTTTAAAACTAACAGAAATTGTTGCAATCATTGGCAATTTCAGTAAATTGAAAGTTAAAGTAGCCGACTTTATTGCGGCAGTTACCAAAATTGAAGATTCATTAACCTTGTCAGGAAAAGTAACCAAGGATACTACAGGCAACACCAAAGAACGCAATAAAGACATTAATGCTGCTATTACCCTATTTAAAGGAATATTGGATACAGGCAAAAGTTGGGGTGAAAAAAGCGATGTAAAAGAGGTAAAATCTTTGTTTTCCATTAAAGCAAAAAACTTTAGAGTTAGTCAATTAAATATTTTAGCCCTATTAGAAAATGCGCTTAAAGTAATAAATGAAAACAAACAACTTATAACCGACAATACCGATATTAAAGATACTACCATCGCTGTCTTTGCCGCTGCCTTAACCAAGGCAACATCTCACAAAGGCGTGCTGCGCAATGAACAGGTCGAAAACAAAGTAAAAACCAAGGAACTTAAAAATTTATTTAGTGAAGCCCAAAAAGCACTTACCTCTATGACGGACAGCGTGGATGGGCTTTTTGCTCCGGAACTGCCCGATGCCAATGCCAAGATGTATGATACTTACACCAACCTTGCCCAGCTAGCATCATCTGTAAGATCTACAGGTATTAAAATATTGTTTTTAGATGGGGAAAACGACAACAAACCCCTATCGGGTGTGCTGTTTTCCCTAGATGGCACTAAAAAAAGCATCGTTAGTGGTGATAATGGCATTGCCGTTCTTATTAAGCTATCAACTGGCGCGAGTGTTCAGCGAAGCTGGTCACTCGTGTCTAATAAATAAGCCAGTTTGTAACTGGCATTCGCTAAGATAAAACAATTGCATTGCTTCAACTGGCGCGAGTGTTCAGCGAAGCTGGTCACTCGTGTCTAACAAATAAGCCAGTTTGTAACTGGCATTCGCTAAGTTAAAACAATTGCATTGCTATCAAAAGATGACATATAATTGAAAAAGTTGTAGGATAAACCCCAGCTAGTCCACGTCATTCACTAAAATCTATATTGGCTAGCGCACGCGTTTAGCGTGTGTATTTGCTAAAATCAACATAGTCAATAAGCTAACGAATTGAAAATATCATACAATTGTAAGTGAAATTTAAGAATGTACATTTGCGATAATGAGTGACAAAAATTTGTACATAATTGCTGGATGTAATGGGGCAGGAAAAACAACAGCGTCATTTACAATCTTAGTCGATACGCTAGATTGCAAAGAATTTGTAAACGCCGACGAAATCGCAAAAGGTTTATCACCATTTCAACCAGAAAAAGTTGCGTTTGAAGCAGGCAGAATTATGTTGAATAGAATTGATGAATTACTAAATAAAGGAATTAATTTTTCATTTGAGACCACACTTTCTACTCGATCGTATAAAAGTTTTGTATTAAAAGCACAGCAACAAGGATATAAAGTCACACTTTTATTTTTTTGGTTGCAAACGATAGAACTTGCAAAAGAACGCGTAAAAACGCGAGTTCTTGAAGGAGGACATAACATACCAGAAGATGTTATTGAAAGGAGGTATTTAAGAGGAATTCAAAACTTATTCGAAATTTACCTAAATATGGTTGACGCAGTTTTAATTTTTGACAACTCATTTGGAAAGCACCAATTAATTGCTCAAACAGTCAATTTAAAAGAACTAGAATTAATAGATGAATCAAAGTTTTACAAACTAAAAGCGTATTATAATGGAAAATGATCAAAAAGAGATTAATAAAAAAATTATTGAGGGACTTGAAAAAGCATATCTGAAACTTTTAGAATTTAAGAAGTTGAAACAGACAGACTTAGTCATATTACAAGACAATAAAGTAGTACGAATTAAACCAAATTAATTATGCACAAACCCAATCCTAGCGCAAACTTAAAATGGTGCGAATGTTCAACATAGCATTCGCTAAGATAAAAACATTGCATAGCTATCAAAAGATTATCCTAGAGGTTAAGGCATTGTAGAAATAGAAATTGCATAAAGCAATTAAAGCAAGTTAAAAGTTTCAACTAGTATAAGAACTTAGTGATGCCATTAGCTTCAAGCTCACTGTAGCAAGTCAGTTAGGTATTTCTCAAAATACAATTAATCTTTAAAATCATTTTCACCTACAGCAAGTATGATCTAATGCTATTAGGCTAATTTTGATTATGCTTAGTAACAAAAAGAAAATAATAGTGATAGGTGGTGGTTTTGCAGGTTTACAAATTGTGCGAAATCTCGATGAGCATTTGTTCGATGTGCTGCTGATAGACAAGTTAAACCATCACCAATTTCAACCATTGTTTTACCAAATAGCCACATCGCAATTAGAACCCTCTAGTATCTCCTTCCCCTTGCGAAATGTTTTTAAGAGAAAGAAGAATGTTCAAATAAGGATGGCAGAAGTATTGAATGTTCAAGCAGATAAAAAAACAATAACTACTTCCATTGGCTATTTTGAGTATGATTACCTAATCATTGCCATTGGTTGCAAAACAAATTTCTTTGGCAATGAATCCATCGCCAAAAACGCCTTCACACTAAAAACCACTTATGATGCCATACTGGTACAGAACCATATACTAAAAACTTTTGAAAAGATACTCTCAGCAAACGAAAAAGATAAAGTTGCCTTGCTAAACCTAGTAATTGTTGGTGCAGGCCCAACGGGTGTAGAGCTTTCAGGGGCTTTTGCTGAGATTAAAAAATATATCTTGCCCAAAGATTACCCAGGTATTGATTTCTCTACATTTAAAATTATCCTATTGGAGGGCAGCAAAAACACCTTGAATAATATGAGTGAATCTGCAAAAGCTGCATCAAGAAAATATTTAGAGGCTTTGGGGGTGGAAATACATACAGAAACAGTAGTTAAGAATTATGATGGCGATATTTTGGAGCTAACAAATGGGCAAACTATTCAAACCAAAACGGTTATTTGGGCTGCGGGTGTTACAGGCAATACTTTAGAAGGTATTCCAGAAGCCGCATATACATTTGGCAATAGGCTTAAAGTAGATAGAATAAACAGGGTTGTAGAAACAGAAAACATATTTGCCGTTGGCGATATTGCCTTAATGGCAACTCCAAAATACCCTAAAGGTCACCCGCAACTTGCCAATGTGGCTATAAACCAAGCAAAAAACTTAACCAAGAACCTCAAAAAGTTGGCTCTAAACAAATCAACAACTGAATTTGAATACAGAGACCTTGGATCAATGGCCACCATTGGAACAAATAAAGCTGTGGTAGATCTCCCTTTTATACAATTTAAAGGATACTTCGCTTGGATAATTTGGATGTTTCTACACCTTATGCTGATTTTGAGTGTAAGAAACAAGCTAATAATATTTATCAATTGGGCTTGGGCATATATTACAAAGGATACTTCTATGAGATTAATTATTACCCCTGATGATAAGAATTAGACAATTGATTATTTTAGAATAAGAATTATTGTTACTACTCACCACATAGATACATAGACACATAGTTATCTGTTCTCTTCAATTATAACCATAATTATCTGTTTTATTTAATAATAATATAGATTAATATCTAAAGTTGCATTTCTATGTGTTCTATTTTACTTTTATATAATACAATAACTCTGATTTTCTATGTGTCTATGTGCCTACTATATAACTTCTTTTTTAAAAGATGTTTGTAAATGCTTGAAATTGCATTTGCAGAAGTTATATTAGTTGGAAACAAAAGCCGCCCTTTTTTAAAACTATGTGGTCAATAATTTATGTGGTGAGTAGTAACGAATTATTAATTACTAACTGCTTTTTAATTGCTTAATCGCAGCCTCAACCAATGAATGTTCGTATCCCTTTTGGATTAAGTAGCTTTTGGTTTTATGTTCTCTTACAATGTATTGTTCACTTTTAAGGCTAATCCATTTTGCTTTTATTAATTTATTTATCATTTTGGAATAGTCTTCTTCATCAATGTTTCTAAGTGCCAATGAAATACAATAATTGCTAATTCCTTTCTGTTGCAATTCATACTTTATTTTCACTTTGCCCCACTGATTTATTCTAAACTTTCCGCCAGCAAAAGCAATTGCAAAGCGTTCTTCATTTAAAAAGTTTTCATCTATTAATTGAGCAATAATCTTCTCAACATCATTTTTATACAGCCCAAAACCGTAAAGTTTTTGTTTCACTTCCTTATGACATCGTTCTTGATAAGCACAAAAACTTTTTATCTTTTGTAATGCTTGATCTGGGGTTAAGTTTTGATTCATATGAAATTTATTACGCTTGAAAACTGATTTTCATGTTAAAGCAAACAACGCTATAATTCACTTAATTGCATAGAAAATATCAATTTTTCATTCAGATAAGTACTTTTTTGCCTTTAAATAATGTTGCATTACACTTTATTTATAAATAATCCTATTAATTACCTTTAATTTGTGACCATTCAGTAATAACTTTTTTTACATCTATTTTAATGCTCATGAAGTATTTTAACTTTAAATTTTTCCTTTTAGCATTGAGTGCTTTTGCCTCAATAGCAGTTAATGCTCAAAAAGTAGAAGCGCTAAACTTTTGGAGCGCTCCAACTAAAAGCTTAATTCGCCCAGGAGTTCCTCCACGTATTAATGCAGACAAGTATCACCTTATTCAGTTAGATACTTTGCAAATGAAAGCAGCTTTGGCAAATGCGCCAAAAGAGTTTACTCAAGCTGCAAAAGATCATCCATTAATTCTTGCGTTTCCAATGCCAGATGGCAAAATGGCCAATTTTAAAGTTGTTGCCACGCAAAATATGGCTCCAGAGCTAGAAGCACAATTTCCTAATATTCGTACTTATGGTGGTCAAGGTATAGATGATCCTACTGCAACTATTAAAATCGACTTTACTGAGCTTGGTTTTCACTCAATGGTTTTAAGCAGCAGAACGGGAAGCTATTTTGTTGACCCAGCTTATGTAGGTGATAAAGTTGTTTATTCAGTTTACTATAAAAAAGATTTCAAAAAAAAAGAACCATTCGCAGAAGAGTTAATAAGAAGTACCAGTCTAATTAATAATGGCAATCCTTTGCCAGCTTCTAAGCCACCTGCAGCAAAATGCATCTCTTCGCAGTTACGTACTTATCGTGCAGCAGTAGCTTGTACAGGTGAATATGCAGTAGCAGCTGTTGGGGTAGCATCACCTACAGTTGCTCAAACATTATCAGCAATAGTTACTAGTGTTAACCGTGTTTCGGGTATCTATGAAATTGAAGTAGATATTAGATTGCAATTAATTGCTACAGAAAGCAATATTGTATTTGTAAACGCAAATACTGACCCTTTTGCAGGAAACAATAATGCAAATACATTAATATCTGAAAGCCAATCAGTTATTACAAGTAAAATAGGAAGTGCCAATTTCGATATTGGACACACATTCAGCACTGGTGGCGGTGGATTAGCACAACTTGGTTGTGTTTGTACTGCCTCCACAAAAGCAAGTGGTATTACGGGAAGCCCTAGTCCTGTCGGTGATGCTTCTTATGTGGATTATGTGGCGCATGAAATGGGTCATCAATTTGGAGGAGACCATACTTTTAATGCAGCTACAGGCAGTTGTAGTGGTAATGGTTCTACTAATGCCAATGCAGAACCAGGAAGTGGCACTACCATTATGGCCTATGCAGGTATTTGTAATACTACTAATGATTTGCAACCACATAGCGACCCAATTTTTCATGCCATTAGCTATGACCAAATAGTAAATTATTCTAATAATGCAGCTGGAAACACTTGTCCAGTTTTTAATAGTACTGGAAATAGTTTTCCTACGGTAAATGCAGGTCCTGATTATTACATACCTATTAGTACTCCTTTTGTACTTAGAGGCTCTGCTACTGATCCTAATGGCGATACATTAACTTATTTATGGGAACAAACAAATACTGGTGGTGCATTTTCAAACTGGAATGCACCTGCAGGTGATGCGCCTATTTTCCGCGATTTTACTCCTCTTGACTCTGCTGTAAGAACTTTTCCTAAACTAGCAGATGTTATAAGTAATAAAAATACAATTGGAGAATTATTACCAACTTATGCGAGGGTTTTAGAATTTAGATTAACAGCTCGTGACAATCGCAGCACTGGTGGTGGAGTTTGTAATGACGTAATGAAAGTAAATGTTATAAAAACTGCGGCTTTCGCTGTAACCTATCCAAATGCAGCAACAACGTGGTCACAAGGCGAATTCAGAACAGTTACTTGGAATGTAAGCGGAACAAATGCAGCTCCAATTAGATGTGCTTATGTAGCTATAGAATTATCTATAGATGGTGGAAATACATATCCGTTTGTTCTAAAAGATAGCACAGCAAATGACGGTTCTGAGCCAGTAATTGTTCCAAAGTTACTATCTACAAAAGCAAGAATTAGAGTGCGTTCATTAGGAAATATCTTCTTTGATATATCTAATGCAAACTTTACTATTCAATTGCCAAAAGCAGCTACCTATTCATTAGGATTTCCTAATACCACATCAACTTGTGCAGGTAGTCAAGCCAAATTTGTAGTTAATGTTAATGCCGTGGGCAATTTTACAAAAACAGTAACATTGTCAGCAACCGGATTACCTGGTAATGCAATTGCAAGCTTTAGTAATAATGGATTTGTTCCATCTGATTCTAGTATAATTACTATTGATAATACAGCTGGCCTAGCTCCAGGAACATACTCATTTATACTTACTGCTGTAGGTGACACTAGTACTCAAGTACGTACACTAAGTTTTAAAATTGTAGATGTATCTACACTCTCAGTAAATGGGGTAAGTCCTGCACCTAACGCTACCGGATTTACATTGAATCCTATTTTTGCTTGGAGTGCTAATGCCAATGCAGTTTCTTATGATTTACTAGTTTCAACAGATTCGTTGTTTAGCAATATAGTTTATAGCGCAACAGGTATTCTTGATACATTCTATGTAACTAGTAGTCAGCTTTCAAATGCTACCTTGTATTATTGGAAAGTAAGGCCTATTTCAAATGTTTGTGGAGGAATTGTGGGGCAATATTTTACTCCTACTAAATTCCAAACAGCTATCAATGCTTGTTATTCATATACTAAAACTGCTCCGGTAACCATTTCTGCTACTGCTGTCTCTACAGTAAACTCTAGTATTAATGTACCGAATGATAGTAATGCAATTGGTACTATTCAAAAAGTTTCAGTATTAAATGTAGATATAACACATAGTGCAATAGGTGATTTAAAAATCAGTTTGGTAAGCCCACAAGCAACTGCTGCAGTATTAGTGAATAGTGTTTGTGACACTTCAAAAAATTTAAAACTTTCTTTTGACGACGCATCTCCAATAAGTGCAATTGCTTGCCCACCAACTTCAGGTGCTGTTGTTAAACCAGTTGATGCATTATCTATTTTTAATGGAGGTTCTCCAGTTGGTAACTGGTTGTTAAGAATTAACGACCAAGTAAAAGGAAATGGTGGCAAACTAAATTCTTGGACATTACAAATTTGCAGATCGATTACAGTTCCATTACCCGTATCTTGGTTGTCATTTACTGCAACTAAACAAGGTGAAAATAGTGGAGTATTGCTAAAATGGCAAACTGCAAACGAAGAGAATAATCAAAATTTCCAAGTAGAAAAAAGTCTTGATGGAAAATATTTTTCTGCCTTAACAACCGTTAAAGGAAATTATAATCCGAATACTATTAATGATTATTATTATAATGACTTATCTGAGAATAGTGGTGTAGTTTATTACCGTATCAAGCAAATTGATAATAACAGCAAGAGCAGTTATAGTAAAATAATAAGTGTAGAATTTACACCTAAAGTAAGTGTGAGTCTTTATCCAAATCCTGCAAAAACTAACGTATTGGTAAAATCTGTTGAAAAGATTAATGAAATTCAGATTTATGGAATTAATGGACAGCTGTTATACAAAAACAAGCCTAACAGTTACAATATTTCTGTTCCTGTTTTAGACTTTGCTTCTGGCGCATATACAGTGAGAATAGTTACTGCCAAAGAAGTTATTAATCAAAAATTAATAGTGCAATAATATTTCAAAGAAATGAAGCATAAGGCTGTCCTCAATAGGGCAGCCTTTTTTGTAACTAATAATCTTGGATAATGAATCACATCATAGTTAGGAATTAATCAAGAATAAGACAAATTGGCTGCAAATTAGAAGTTAAAAAAGAGTCAATGTGGCACGCAAATGGTATAAAATTAAAATATATTAATAATGAGTGTCATTATTGACAATTTCTGTTATTTTAATAAATAAGAGATAAACAATGCCAATCCTAAATTTGAACTGAGTTGTATAGAAAATAATGAACAAAACTGATTAGTATTAAAATAAAGTGATTGGCTTAGGTAAGTTTGATTCATAAGAAGAGCGGGCAGACGTATGTAGATTATAAATATATGTTCTAGCTAAAATTCAAGAAAAACACAGTGGCTTGTATATTGGGACATACAAACTCAAATTAAATAAAGTTTTTATGAAAAGTTTTTTCAAGTCATCAGGTTATAAATTTTTACTATCAATTGCACTAGTTTTAGTATCTCAAGTTTCTGTATTCGCAGCAACATCTACTACTGAAACTTCTAGCAATGATTCATTTTCAGTAATTGGAGGTGTTTTATTACTAGTTGTTGCGATTGTAGCACCAGCTTTTAAATCTTCAAAAGTTACTGTAAACAAATAATCTAAATAATTATTATTTAAAAAAGCGACTATCATTTATGGTAGTCGCTTTTTTTATTCTTTCAATTTGCAAAAGGGTAATTCCATTAATTCTATCTTAATAAAAACATGAAAAGCAAATGTGCAGTTAACCCAAAAAAGAAGAATGAATCTAATATATTTGCTTTATTATAATCTAGAAAAATGACTATTAGTTACAATTGGCTACACGATTATTTACCAGAAAATATTGAACCTGAAAAACTTTCCAAAATACTTACTAGTATCGGATTAGAAGTAGAAAGTGTTGAAAAATACCAAAGTCTTAAAGGAGGTTTAGAGGGTTTAGTAATCGGAGAAGTACTAACATGTGAAGCTCATCCGAATGCTGATAAACTAAAAGTAACAACCGTTAATGTAGGAAAAGAAAGTTCACTACAAGTTGTATGTGGAGCTGCAAATGTTGCTGAAGGTCAAAAAGTTGTAGTAGCAACTGTTGGAACAACTATTTATCCTACAAATGGCGAACCCTTAACAATGAAAATTGCCAAAATAAGAGGAGTAGAAAGTTATGGAATGATTTGCGCAGAGGACGAAATTGGTTTGGGTTCAAGTCATGAAGGTATTCTTGTATTGCCCCATGATGTTCCAGTAGGCATTTTAGCTTCAACTTATTTTAAACCATACACTGATATTATCTATGAAATTGGACTTACTCCAAATAGGATGGATGCCATGAGCCATTTGGGTGTTGCTAAAGATGTTTGTGCATATTTAGTACATCATAATAAAAGCGAAACCAAAGTAAAAAGTCCTTTTAGCAATTCTTTTAAAGTAGAGGATACTAGTTTTCCAATAGAAGTTATAGTTTCAGATAAAATTGCATGTCCCCGTTATTCAGGAGTTAGCATTACAGGAATTGAAGTAAAAGAGTCACCTGATTGGCTAAAAAATAAATTAAAAGCAATAGGACTAAGAAGTATTAATAATGTTGTAGATGTTACCAATTACATTTTACATGAAACGGGTAATCCACTTCATGCTTTTGATGCTGATAGAATTGAAAATAAAAAAATTATAGTACAACAATTGCCAAATGAAACACCATTTGTTACTTTAGATGAAAAGGAAAGAAAGCTACATAACGATGATTTAATTATTTGTGATGGCAACTCAAATCCGTTATGCATTGCAGGTGTTTTTGGTGGATTAACTAGTGGAGTAACTGAAAATACAGTAAATATTTTTTTGGAAAGTGCTTGCTTTAATTCTACTACTATTAGAAAAACATCTCTAAGGCATGGTTTAAGAACTGATGCTGCAACAAGGTTTGAAAAAGGCGTAGATATTTCAAATGTGGTGAATGTTCTTAAAAGGGCAGCATTATTAATAAAAGAAGTTGCTGGCGGAAAAATCAGTAGCGAAATTGTTGATGTATATCCTAATCCAAAAGAAAAAACACTTGTTGCAATAAAGTATCAATACCTCAAAAAGCTGAGTGGAAAAAACTTTCATCCTGATACCATAAAAAGAATATTAATAGCATTAGGATTTGAGATTCATAGAGAGGGAATAGATGAGTTATCTGTTTTTGTTCCTTTTAGCAAATCAGACATAAGTATCCCAGCAGACATTGTTGAAGAAATAATAAGAATTGATGGATTGGATGATATTGAAATACCTTCTACAATCACAATATCGCCTTCAACAAATGCTTTGGCTAATAAAGAATCTCTAAAAAGTAAGATTGCAACATATTTAGTTGGTCAAGGCTTTAGCGAAATAGTTACAAACTCTATTACAAATAGCAAATATTATAGCGAAACCACATTAGAGAAAACGGTAAAATTGATAAATAATCTTAGTGCCGACTTGGATGTACTAAGACCTTCGATGCTTGAAACAGGGTTAGAATGTATAGAATACAATAGTAATAGGAAGAATGCCAGCTTAAAATTATTTGAATTTGGAAAAACATATCACACAAATGGAGTAGGCAGCTATGAAGAAAAAGAACATTTGTCACTTTACTTAACTGGTGAACTACAAGAAGGAACTTGGAATTCAAAAACAAAAGCGCTTGATTTTTACTTTGCTAAGGGTATTTCTCAAGCATTAATGAATCTATGTGGTTTAGAAAAATTGAAGGTTTCAAAAGAGGACGATAACAATACACTTCAAATCAGCTTTGCAAAACAGCATATAGCAAGTATTAATTCAGTTAGTCCAATTTCACTAAAACAGTTCAATATTAAAAATGACGTATTCTTTATAGATATTGACTTCTTAGCATTACAAAAGCAGGTTAATAACCAAAAAATACTCTATAAGGAAGTTTCAAAATTTCCGGCAGTACAAAGGGATTTAGCTTTATTAGTTGATAAAAGCACAACATTTCAATCATTAGAGTCTGCTGTTAAAAAAGCGAATATTACTAAACTAAATTCTATACGCTTGTTTGATGTATTTGAAAGTGAAAAAATTGGAATTGATAAAAAATCAATGGCAGTTAATTTTACATTTTTAGACAACGAAAAAACACTTACAGATGTTGAAACAGATTCAATGATGACTCGTTTAACGCAATCACTTGAAAAAGAATTGAATGCAGAAATAAGAAAATAAAAGCTTAATTGATTGCATGAGCATACTAAATATTCAATTACATCAAATTCAACAAAAGCTTCAACGACTAATCAAAAGTTTTACTCTTTTGCAAAAAGAGAACAAACAATTGAAAAAGGAATTGGAGAAAAAGCAGGATCTTATAGTAAAGAATGAACAGTTAATATCTACTTTACAACAACAGTTGAATGTACTAAGATTGACTAAAGAAAATGTTTCTTCAACTGATAAAAAACAACTTGAAAAAGAAATAAACAACTATTTAAAGGAAATTGACAGATGCTTATCATTACTGAATACCTAAACGATTTTGAAATAGATTAGAGTATATAGACTATGGACGACAACTTAATACCAGTAAATATTGCAATAGCAGACAGAACTTATCGCTTAAAAGTAAACGCTTCTGATGAAGAAGTTTTACGCAAAACAGTAAAGATTATCAATGAAAAGATTGTTGAATATAAGACTTCATTTTCTGGAAAAGATATTCAAGATTATATAAGTATGGTACTTATATGGCTTGCTACAGAACAAACCAAATCAACTGAATATTTGGTTGAAAGACAAGATGCCATAGAAAAAGCAACTATCATTGAAAATCAAATAGACAGAATTTTGAAACAAGAACACACACAATAAATTAATTGAAGAATTTTATAAATAATTAAAAAATATTTTATGCCAGGTTATGAATTGTTTGGTGAGGAAGAGAAAAAACATATTGATGATGTAATGCAAACAGGCATCATTATGCGCTATGGTTTTGATGCACCAAGAAAAGGAATTAATAAATCATTAGAACTAGAGAAAAAAATAACTGAAGTATTTGGATGTAATTATGCCCAACTAACTAGTAGTGGAACTGCCGCACTTACTACGGCAATGACAGCTTTAAATATTGGTGTAGGTGATGAAGTAATAATGCCAAGCTTCACATTTGTTGCAAGCTTTGAAGCTATATTAAGTATTGGGGCAATACCTATATTAGTAGATATTGATGAATCTCTTACATTAAACCCAGAAGCTGTAAGAGCAGCCATCTCACCTAAAACCAAATGTATTATGCCTGTTCACATGTGTGGAAGTATGGCTGAGATGGATTCTTTGAAAGCCATTTGTGAAGAACATGGATTATTCCTTTTAGAAGATGCTTGCCAAAGTATTGGTGGCACTTATAAAGGAAAACATCTTGGTTCCATTGGAGATGCAGGAACATTTAGTTTTGACTTTGTAAAAACAATTACTTGCGGGGAAGGTGGTGTTGTAATGACAAATAGCAAAGATCTCTTTGAAAAGTGCGATGGATTTACCGACCATGGACATGACCATAAAGGAGTAGATAGGGGCGCAGATTTACATCCATTTGTTGGATACAATTTCCGAATTAGTGAACTACATTCTGCAATTGGGCTTGCTCAAATAGGTAAGCTTCCTACTATTCTGGAAATTCAGAAAAAAAACAATCAATTACTCCGCAGCTATTTAGAAATAATACCAGAAGTAAGCTTTAGAGTAGTACCCGATGTTGAAGGGGATAATTTTGCATTTATAAGTTGGTTTTTGCCTACAGAAGCATTAATGAGAAGTGCCATTGAAGAATTCAAAGCCCAAGGTATAATGCCAGGAAGCTTCTATTGGTTTGATAATAATTGGCATTATGTAAGAAAATGGCAACACTTAAAAGAAGTAACTACATTGAACAATATCAGTGAAGCTCAAAAAGAAGCTTTAAGACAATTAGAAACAAAAGATTTTAGTGCAAGCGATGCAATCATGAGTCGTTGCATTTCTACTGCTATCAGTTTAGTATGGACGGAAGAACAAATAAGAGAAAAGGGCTCTAAAATGGCTCAGGCAATTAAAAAAGTATTAGAAAAAGAATCTATACTAGCTTAAGAAAGCAATTGTTTTCTTGAGCATTACATAATAAACAAATTGAATTTAAACAAAAGGATTTTGGTCTATCAAGACTAAAATCCCTTTGTTTATTTATAAAAGAGGCATCTAAATCTAGAATATTTTAGTCAGATTAATAATGAATCATCAGCCAAAAAGAATAGCATTGTTCGCCTCAGGTACCGGCAGTAATGCAAAAAAAATAATTGAATACTTTGCTGAACACAATAGCATCAAAGTAGCTTTAGTGGTATGCAACAACCAAACGGCAGGGGTAATTTCTATTGCAAATGGCTTTGATATTCCAGTTCTATTAATTGAAAGAAAACCGTTCTTTAATGGAGATGCCTACCTTGCTGAACTTAAAAAGCACGCTATAGATTTTGTAGTATTAGCTGGCTTTTTATGGAAAGTGCCTACAATTCTTATTGATGCGTTTCAACAAAAAATAATCAATATTCATCCTGCTTTACTTCCTAAATATGGTGGCAAAGGCATGTATGGTCATTTTATCCATGAAGCAGTTATCGTAAATAAAGAAAAGGAAACAGGTATTTCTATTCATTGGGTGAATGAGCATTTTGATGAAGGTGAAATAATTTTCCAAGCATCCTGTTCTGTAGAACCCACAGATGCTCCTGAAAGTTTAGCTAAAAAAGTTTTGACTTTAGAACACAAACATTTTGCTCCAACAATTGAATCAGTTCTTTTAAAAAGTAGTTTCCATTCTTAACCACTTGTATTAAGGGTTTGCCTAAGAAATTACTTTAATCATTGCGCTTCTTTACATTTAGTGCCTAATTATACTTTTATGAAAAATTTAATCGTTGTATTGCTTACCTTTTTTTCGCTTACACTGTCATGGGCACAGCAAAAAGAAGGGGTTATTTCTTATGAAAAGAAAATCAATCTTTGGAAAAGAGTTCCTGAAGACAGAAGAAGCTATGTACCCGAATTTAGGACAACCAAACACAATCTATTTTTTACTGATTCCACTTCATTATACAAAACAATAAAGGAAGAAGAAGAAATGAATCCTTTTGGCGGTGGTGAAGGAGGAGGAATGCGCATGATGGCTTCTATGATGGGGCTTAATGCAGATGTTTATAAAACATATAATCAAGGTTTAAGTATAACAGCACAAGAACAAGCAGGAAAGAATTTTTTAATAATAGATACTATTAAGAAACTCCCTTGGAAAATAACCAATGAAACCAAATTAATTTTAGGCTACAACTGTAGGAAAGCTACTTTAAAACAAAAAATGGGTAGTTTGTTTGGCATGCCAAATAATCCTAGAAACCAAGAAAAGCGGGAGGAATCAACGCCAGGTTCAGCTTCTGATACTGCCAAAAGAAATGGTAATAGATGGAATAAAGAAATGGATATAGAGGCTTGGTATGCAGAAAAAATCATTGCACCAGTTGGCCCCGATGCGTTTGGTCAATTACCAGGCGCTGTTCTAGCAATTGATATCGACAATGGATTCATGGTGTACACTGCAACAGAAGTTAAAAAGGAGTTTCCTTCTAAAGAGCTAAAAGAACCCAAAAAAGGCAAAAAAGTTACAAGAGAAGAATACAATAAAATGATAATGGAAATGATGCGGAATTTTAGTGGCGGCAATGGTACTCCTCCAGCTCATTAAACATCTCTTTCTGTTATAATTACTTAATTTTTCCTCTTAGTTTTTAATTTACTCTTGGAAAATGAAGAAAAATTGAGGTTATTTGCGCCATAATAAAAAAGAAAATTAATGCTACCTAAGTACAAACGTGTATTACTTAAGCTTTCTGGTGAAGCCTTATTAGGAACAGAAAGAAATGGTGACCCATTCAATCCAAAAGTAATTGAACAATATGCTATCGACATTAAATCTGTAACAGATTTAGGAGTGCAAGTAGCAATTGTAATTGGCGGTGGAAACATTTATAGAGGGATGAATGAAGCTGATAGTGGCATTGAAAGAGCTCATGGCGATTACATGGGCATGTTAGCAACCGTAATTAATGCAATGGCAATGCAGGCAATGCTCGAGCGTATTGGCGTTTACACGCGTTTGCAAAGTGCTATTCACATGGAGCAAGTTGCTGAGCCTTACATCCGTAGAAAAGCTTTAAGACATCTAGAAAAAGGAAGAGTAGTAATATTTGGTGCTGGAACGGGAAATCCTTATTTCACCACCGATACTGCTGGTAGCCTTAGAGCAATTGAAATGAAGGCAGATGTTATTTTAAAAGGTACTCGAGTTGATGGAATTTACACAGCTGATCCTGAGAAAGATCCTACTGCTACTCGTTTTGAGAATTTAACATACGATGAATGCATTAGTAAAAACTTAAAAGTAATGGATATGACCGCCTTTACTTTGTGTATGGAAAACAAAATGCCTATCATCGTTTTCAATATGAATCAACCTAACAATCTTTTAAGAGTAATTGAAGGGATGAACGTTGGAACCCTTGTTAAATAATCAATTTTAAACAAATTATTTAAAGGCTGATGATGTAAAAGTTATCAGCCTTTTTTATTATATGAATTCCAACAATATCACATACTTACCTTTTATACTATTCTAGCAAACTATTCCACCTCTACTAAATTATTTTTAGCTAATTATGAAAAAGGCATTACTCATTTTCTTTAATCTGCTCTTCATTCACGCAATCTCTTTTTGCCAACCATTCTATACATTGCAAGATGCTATTTCTACAGCCATTAAAAATAATTTCGATGTGAAACTTGCAAAAAACAATGTGCAAATTGCCACTATTGAAAACAGCAAAAGCTTCGCAGGTGCATTGCCTACCATAACAGGTTCATTAAGCGATAATGAACAAATCCAAACATTGCAACAAAAATTCTCCGATGAAACCAAAAACATCAAAAAAGACAATGTTGCATCGAATGTTTTTGCCGCCAATATTACCGGTAGCATTCTGCTATATAATGGAATGCGATTAGTGGCCACTGAAAAAAAATTAGCACTGCTTAAAAAACAAAGTGAAACCCAGCTTAATCAACAAATTCAATCGCTAATTGCCGCAGTTTGTATTCAATATTATGATGTGGTAAGGCAGCAATCGTATTTAAAAACAATCAACCAATCAATTACTGTTGCTAAGGAAAAACTTGCTATTATCAAACGCAGAAAAGAAATTGGGATGGCAAATGATGCTGATTTATTCCAAGCGCAAATTGATGTAAATGCACTATTACAACAATTGCAACAACAAAATTCTTCAATCACACAATCTAAAATTGCATTAGAAGCCCTTCTAATTATTCCTCCTGATACCAATATCAATATAAAGGATACGATTGTTGTAGACAATGCATTACAACTAAACACTATTAAAGAAGGAATTAAGAAAAATCCGGACATTCAAAATACCAAAGAGCAAATTGAAATTTTAAAACTCGCTGAACAAGAAACAGCTGCTTTGCGCTATCCTTCCATTCGTGCTAATACAGGATATAGCTTTTCAAACAATAAAACATCTGCAGGATTTTCACAACTCAATCAAAACTATGGGCCATTCTTAGGGGCTTCTTTATCTATCCCTATTTACAATGGTGGATTGCTTAAAAAACAACAACAAATTGCTGAAATAAACACCCAAAATGCCAAATTAGCTAGTGCCAATACCCAGTTCAATGCTGAGGTAAATGCCACTAAGAACTATGAACTATATGAAAGTTCATTGAAGCAATTAGCCACAGAGAAAGAAAATTATTTACTGTCTGAAAAATTACTAAAACTTATTTTAAATAAATTCCAATTAGGTCAAGCTACTATTGTAGATGTAAAAATTGCCCAACAAAGTTTTGAAGCCGAAAGCTACAGACTTGTCAATTTAAGCTACACAGCCAAAACAGCTGAAATACAATTAAAGAAAATTGGCAGCCTGTTGGTTTTGTAAGAGGGATATTACTATTTCGCTTGTCACTTTCCCAAACTTGCAAACGCATAAAAATTTCTGCAACCACTTTTTAAAACCCGCAAACGATAAATTATTTCTGCAAACACCTTTCCAAAACCTACAAACGCAAAAAAAATGTCGCAAACGCTTTTTTAAAACCCGCAAACAATAAATTATTTCTGCAAACACCTTTCCAAAACCTACAAACGCAAAAAAAGTCCCGCAAACGCATTTTAAAAACCCACAAACGATAAAATATTTCAGCAAACAACTTTCCCAAACCTACAAACGCAAAAAAAATCTCGCAAACGCTTTTTTAAAACCCGCAAACGATAAATTATTTCTGCAAACGACTTACCCAAACTTGCTTGCGATAAAAAATTCCTGCAAACACTTTTTAAAAAACCACAAACAATAAAATATTTCCACAAACAACTTTCCCAAACCTACAAACGCAAAAAAATCCCGCATACGCATTTTTAAATCTCACACTATAAAACTTAACTCCATGCTTTAGCATGGGGATTAAATACAAAGTGTTAATGGCTTTAACCATGATTAAAGTTGAATTGAATAATAACAAAATGGTGGCCCCATATCAAATGAAACCACCATTTTTAAATGAATAGAATTGTATCCTATTCATTAATTATTCGAATAATATCTTTTGCAAAATAGGTCGCAATTAAATCTGCTCCAGCTCTTTTAATTGATGTAATGGTCTCAACAATTGCTTTGTCCTCTTCTATCCAACCCATTTTAGCAGCCGCTTTTATCATGGCATATTCTCCGCTAATGTTATATGCACTTACAGGAATATCCACCGCATTTTTTACTTCTCTTATAATGTCTAAATAAGACAATGCAGGTTTTACCATCACAATATCTGCCCCTTCTTCCACATCCATTATAGCTTCTTTTACCGCTTCTATTCGGTTACTATAATTCATTTGATACGTTTTCTTATCTCCAAATCCTGGTGCAGAATCAAGCGCATCTCTAAACGGCCCATAAAAGCAAGAAGCATATTTGGCACTATATGCCATAATACCTGTTTTTGTGTAATTGCTTTCTTCTAAAGCCAGTCTTATAGCACCAATTCTTCCATCCATCATATCGCTTGGAGCTACAAAGTCTGCTCCTGCAGCAGCATGACTTACACTCATCTGTGCTAGAATATCTACAGTTACATCGTTCACTATTTCCCCATTTTCTACTACGCCATCGTGTCCATCAGATGAAAACGGATCCAATGCCACATCAGTCATTACCAACATGTCCGGCACAGCATTCTTTATGGCTTTGATGCTCCTTTGCATTAGTCCATTAGGATTTAGCGCCTCTTTGCCATACTTGTCTTTTACTTCATCTTTACATTTTACAAAAAGCAAAACACATTTTAGTCCCATTGCCCAAAGCGACTTTACTTCCGCAATTGTATTATCTAAACTTAATCTGTAATACCCCAACATTGAGGGTATTTCATCCTTTATACTTTCACCTTCTACAATAAAAAGGGGTACTATAAAATCGTTTGGCGATAAAATGGTTTCTGCAACCAAACTTCTTATGGCTGTTGATTGGCGAAGTATTCTATTTCTACGTTGTAAAATCATAATTAGATAATGTATTGTAATTGGTAAAAGGGCAACATTAGTATTTTATTATGTAGCAACTAGTTAGTTTTTGTTTTTTTACTTTTAGGTGACAATACATTTAGCATGTAGAACCAATGTGGCAAATAAATAAGGCTTCGCATTAAAGCAAAGCCTTATTAACTAAAGTGTTTATAATAATCTAATGAAAAGAAAGAATGCTATTATTCTATTGTCTCTAATTGCTTACTATTTTGCTTTTTTAAAATTATTTGAGGAAGCTTTATTGTTACACAGAGTGCCACAGAGTTTCACAGAGAGTCACCGAGGTTTTTCTCTTTGTGCAAATTTTATTACCCTTTCTAAAAATGCTTATTCTTCTAGTAAGTGACACTATCGCATTCAATTATTTCAGTAAAAAAGATTATTCTCTAATTACTACTCGCCATATAAATTATTGACCACATAGGCACATAGAAAATCAGAGTTATTGTATTATAAAAAAGTAAGATAGAACACATAGAAATTCACCTTTAGAAATTAATTCTTTATTTTTTTAAATAAAACAGATAATTGAGGTTATTACATAAGAGAACAGATAACTATGTGTCTATGTGCCTATGTGGTGAGTAGTAACATTCTCTATGCTTGTTTCACCAATTGTACTGATAGAATCAATTTCACTTCATCGCTTACAACTACTCCTCCTGCTTCTGTAACTGCACTCCAAGTAAGACCAAATTCTGAACGATTAATCTTCGCACTAATTTCAAATCCTACTTTAGATTGACCATAAAAATCTGTCATTGCACCTCCATATTCTACAGGTAGAGTTACTGATTTTGTAACATCTTTAATGGTTAGGTTTCCAGTCAATTCATAGTCGCTATCGCTTAAATGTTTAAAAGAGGTTGACTCAAAACTAATTTTTGGAAACTTTTCAGCAGCAAAAAAATCTTCGCTTTTTAAGTGCCCATCTCTTTGCTCATTTCCAGTAGAAATACTGCTCACATTAGCAGAAAACTGAATACTTGCATCACTAAAATCTTCTGCACTCGCTTCCATTGTAGCATCAAAACTGCCAAAGCTTCCTGTAACTGTACTAATCATTAAATGTTTCACTTTAAAAGTGATTTCACTGTGCATTGCATCTAACTTGTAAATAGCCATTTTTTTAAATTTTGTTCCTCACTTAAGAGGAGGTTAAATAATAAATATAAAAAGTTTATTCTTCAATTAAAACACCCATTTTACCCAATTGGTAATCTCTAAATGCCTCCATTATTTCTGTTTGATTGTTCATCACAAATGGGCCATGAGAGGCAATTGGTTCATTCAATGGCAATCCTGTTCCAAGAAAAAAAGTAGTGTCTTCGGTAGCTTCAATTGAAACTGTTTCGCCATCATTATTCAATACTGCAACATAATTCGCCAATAATTCGTCATCTGAAACAGTTACAGCACCTTGTAATACATACACAAAAGCATTGTGTGTCTCGGGAATAGCAAAACTGTATTTACCACCCTTTTTCATTTCTACTGTAAATGTATTTACTGGAGAAAACGTAGGAACTACCCCTTTAATGCCATCCAATTCGCCTGAAACAATATTGATTCTAGTTAATCCATCAGCAGTAGCAATAAATGGAATTTCCTCTTTTGATGCAGGAATATATTCTGGTTGGTTCATTTTGTATGCCGCAGGTGTATTCACCCACAATTGAATAATTTCTTGCATCCCGCCTAGCTCGTGAATATCTACTGGCGGCCTTTCACTATGAATAATACCCATTCCTGCATTCATCCATTGTATGCCACCTTCATAAATTACATTGTTGTTGCCGCGACTATCTCTGTGATGCACACCTCCCTTAAAAATAAAGGTGACGGGTGAGAAACCTCTGTGTGGGTGTGGCCCAACCCCTGCATTTATGGGTGGAATATGGGTAGGCACTTTTACATTGGCATGATGCAACAATAAAAATGGATCTATTTGTTCTACTTTTCTTGATGGAAAGCCTTGTCTTACAGGAAAGCCTCCCATGTCTATTTTTTCAGCATATACAATGCTTTTAATTGATCTATTCATAATTATTTATTTTTATTTTACTACCACATAGGCACTTAGCCACATAGAAAAGTAGTTTTTTCAAATTAATAAAATTGGGAAAGTGCACATAGAAATGTTTTATAAAAACACAAAGTGTTACATATTAAAATGCTACTTGAATCTATAACCCTATGTATTTACTTCAATACTTCTTTTTATTACAATGAGCAACACCGTGGTTTGATTATCTGTGTGACTCTGTCACTTCTCTATGGAGCTTTTAAATACTTTTTCTACACTATGTGGTGAGCATCTTTTTTAAAACTGCATAGGTACTTCTATCAACAATACCTCTGTATGGGTGTCGCCTTTCAACTCTAGCGTTTCTGCTTCGGTAATTCCCAATCCATCCCTTTCGTTTAGTGCAAAACCATTCACTGAAATGTTACCGTTTAATACAAACACATAAACGCCATTGCTTTTATCATGAAGGGTATAAGTAGTTGTTGCTTCTTTTTCTAAGTCGCCAAGCGTAAACCAAGCATTTTGATTTATCCAAACAGCATTTGAGTCATCAGGTGCTACTACCGTTTGCAATTTGTTTTTTCTATCTGTTATAGAAAAAGTTTTTTGCTCGTATCTGGGCGTAATATTTCTTTCTTTTGGCATTACCCATATTTGAAGAAACTTCACTTCTCTATCCCTATTCGCATTTTTTTCGCTGTGTGCTATACCATTTCCGGCATTCATTATTTGCACATCGCCTTGCTTTATTATTTCATGGCGACCAGTAGTATCTTGGTGTTCTAAGTCTCCACTTAAAGGAATAGATACAATCTCCATATTGTCGTGCGGATGTTTGCCAAAGCCCATTCCTGCTGCAACAGTATCATCGTTTAAAACTCTCAATGCACCAAAATGCACCCTATTTTCATTGTAATATCCCGCGAAACTAAAAGTATGGTAGCTTTTTAGCCATCCATGATTCGCATATCCTCTTGATTCAGCCTTATGCAATATTGTTTTCAATATTTTTTTTTAATTATTAATTAATGTATTTACATGTATTAGTACAAAAAAATTTTACTCAGCCACGTTCCTCACTTTTTCAAGTAAATGATTCAATTGAATAGCATCTTCTTCAGGAATAGAAAATTGTTTGCTATACAATTCTTCCATAATGCCAGTGCTATCTGCTAATAATTTTATTCCCGCATCAGTAATAGTAATCACTGTTTCGCGCTTATCACTTTCTGATGCAGCTCTCTCTACTAATTTTTTAGCTACAAGTCTGTCGATGATTCTAGGCACATTGCTACTTTTTTCAATCATTCTACTTGCAATATCCCTTACACACATTTTCTCAGGATATTTACCCTTTAGTATTCTCAATACATTGTATTGCTCATGTGTAAGACCAAATTCTTTTAATTCTTTTACCGTTAAAGTCTTTAACCACCACGCAGTATATAGAATGTGTAACACTGCCTTGTGCACCTCACTTTTAAACTTTGTACTCTTTATCGCTTGCTCTAATTTCATTTCCGATGCAAATATATGTACATACATCTAATTTACAAACACTTTGTATTTTGCCCTAACATATTTTAGAAAACCCATTATAAAATCAGGTTCTTTCGGTTCACTCAGATTTTGAAACAGGATTTATGTAGTCAGCCTTTAAGGCAATCAAGGAAGCGGGCTTTAAAAGTGGTGAATAAAACACTGATAGACCTGTATTGGAATATTGGACAATACCTTTCAGCTAAGATTGCTTCATCTGAATGGGGCGATGGGGTGGTAGCAGAATTGGCTTTATTTATACAGCAGCACGAGCCCGATATCAAAGGATTTTCGGATAAAAATCTTTGGAGAATGAAGCAATTTTACGAGACCTATCATGGCGAACCAAAACTCTCAGCAGTGCTGAGAGAAATTAGCTGGACAAATAACCTATGTATTTTATCAAGATGCAAGAGCACAGAAGAAAGGGCTTTTTACTTGAAAATTTCTAGTTCAGAAAAATACAGTTCCAGAGAATTAGAACGTCAGATTTCAGCAGGTTTGTATGAGCGTACCATGATTGGGAACACAAAACTCTCACCAGTGGTGAGAGAAATATACCCCAAGGCGGTAGGTCTATTTAAGGATAGTTATGTATTCGATTTTCTAAACCTCCAAGAAGGGCACACCGAAGGCGAATTGCAAAAGGGCTTGTTACAACAACTAAAAAGCTTTATTCTTGAGCTAGGGGGGGATTTTTTATTTGTAAGCGAAGAATACAGATTACAGGTAGGCTATACTGATTTCTTTATTGATTTGTTGTTTTATCATCGTGGTTTGCAATACTTGGTGGCTTTTGAACTAAAAGCCGATAAGTTTAAACCTGAACATATAGGACAACTTAACTTTTACCTAGAAGCATTGGACAGAGATGTGAAAAAACAACATGAAAACCCAAGTATAGGAATTCTATTGTGTAAAGATAAAGATGACGAAGTGGTAGAATATGCCCTCAGTCGCAGTCTTTCGCCAACATTGGTGGCCGAATACCAAATTCAATTACCTGATAAAAAGATTTTGCAACAAAAGCTGCATGAACTATTTGAACAAAATAAATAAACCCAAATTTTGAGATAGAAAAATCTATTACAAAATCTGGGTTTAATCTAAAATAGAAACTAGAGAATGGTTTGTTACTACTCACCACATAGGCACATAGACACATAGTTATCTGTTCTTTTATGTAATAACCTTAATTATCTATTTAATTTAAAAAAATATAGAATTAATTTCTAAAGGTATATTTCTATGTGTTCTGTCTTACTTTTTTATAATACATTATTTCTTATTTTCTATGTGCCTATGTGGTCAATAATTTATGTGGTGAGTAGTAACAATGGTTTTTTATAGAAATAACGTTTAGCTTATTTTACTAGTTTCACATCTAGTTGCGTATCTTGAAAATCAACTATTTCATGTGCAAGGGTTTGAGTGGCATAACCTGCTTTTTCAAATAGGAAGGTATAATTGCCGATGCTAATATTGGCACTACGCCATTTGCCATCTTTATCTGTTTTGCCACTCCATAGCAAATTGCCTTTGTCATCCAATACTCTTATAGAAACTTCATAAATCGGATCGCCAGATTGCTCATCTGTTACCACTCCAAAAGTTCTTCCCAAACCATCGTGGTCAGATGCTTGGGTGCGGTTCAAAGGCGATTCATCAAAATAAATGGCTATAGCATCTGCCTCATTTCCTTCATTATTCAAGCATACTTTGTGAAACAATCTATTGATGATTTTCGCCATCGTATCTGTAGCAGAAGTAGCTATTTTCACTCCTTCTTTTATATCTGTTTTTTCACCTGATTGGGCTTTAACTGCTGCCGCCCAATCGGTTATTATGGAAGTAATATCCGTTACAAAGGGAGTACCCAAATCTTTCTCATATTTTTTAGCTTTTACAGAGAAATTAGTGAGAATCGTATCTACTTCACCTCGTCTTGCTCTACGAATAAATGTTTTACCTCTGGGAAAAAACTCAAGCAATACCAAACTATTTTTACCAAAAGCAGATTTAATCTTGTATTCTAAGCTATCTGCATAATTATAGGTTCTTTCAAGTACCGCATTTACAAGCTTTGTACTCACTTTTTGATCTCCTGTTTCTTGGTTCGAAACACCTGCTTTGTAGGTTGCTGTAGCCACTTTTAGTTCACCCACATCTGCTTTGTATAAGTTGTTTGGGTCTTTGGCTTCAAACCGATTGGTGGTGTCGGTTACAAACTGGGTTACATTTTCTCTTGAAGCATTGGCCATTGGCTTTTTAAACTTGTTTTCAGCTTCTTTTCTTAACGATTTCATGATTAATTCTAATTTAATTGTTCTTAAAAAAATTTTATTTCGACAAAAGTATATTGTAGAATAATAATGGCAAATACCTAGAAATAACTTTAACAAACCGTTAAGAATTGAGGATATCCCCCTGTAGACTGTTGCGTGATAAAAAATGGAAGTACTTGTTTTTGCAAAAAATGCCATTTGCATAATTGACTGCACCTTGAATTTTCTTACAAATGACACTTGCAGTTTTGCAAGTGTGCTTTGCGTGCTTACAAATGGCACTTGCAGTTTTGCAAGTGTGCTTTGCGTGCTTACAAATGGCATCTGCAGTTTTGCAGGTGTGCTTTGCGTGTTTACAAATGGCATCTGCAGTTTTGCAGGTGTGCTTTGCGTGCTTACAAATGATACTTGCAGTTTTGCAAGTGTGGTTTGCGTGCTTACAAATGGCACTTGCGGTTTTGCAGGTGTAGTTTGTAAGATTTTATAGGCTTTTCGTAAAAACAAAAACAGTTTTAATCGTCAGTTTTATCGCATATTGGCTATTGTGTTCTTTTTTAAAAATAATGTTAAATAAAATTTTCATCGCTTTAAAATGCAAAAAAGAGTACCAGTAGCCTACACAAATTATATTTACCCACAGAGAAACAATTGTTGGAAGAAGTAAATACCTAGGTATCAAAAGAATACTTCGGTAAAATATTCTTGGTTTTTAATTAGTATAATCTTGTTTAATTATTAATCTTTGAAAAGTGTCTGTTTAAATAAAAAATAAATACGATGAATTATACCATACCAATTTTACCTTTTTTACAAATTGTAGAGCAAGAGCAAAAAGGCAATGAACATGCAAACTATGGCAATTTCATTATCTCCGAGCTTTCCAAAAAATTAACCGAAGCGTTTGGTAAAGGGTATTCCAAGCGGAATCTGGAACTGATTCGCAAGTTCTACATTACGTTTAAGAATGCGAAATCAGTGTTTTCGCAAAGTCTTTCTTTTACGCATTAAATCCATCTAATGCACTTTGAAGAGGGCAATGAGAACCAATATTATTTAACAAAGGAATAATGGGTGTTTTTTCACCCAAGGAAATTGATGAAATTATATCTGTCATTCAAAAGGTAGCTTTATAATATGGAAGAAAAATTTGGAGACATCGTTAGGCTAATTAAACAATCAAGGGAGCAGGCTTTAAAAGTGGTGAATAAAACACTGATAGACCTGTATTGGAATATTGGAAAATACCTTTCAGCTAAGATTGCTTCATCTGAATGGGGCGATGGGGTGGTAGCAGAATTGGCTTTTTTTATTCAACAGCACGAGCCCGATATCAAAGGATTTTCGGATAAAAACCTTTGGAGAATGAAGCAATTTTATGAGACTTACCAAGGCGAACCAAAACTCTCAACACTGTTGAGAGAAATTAGCTGGTCTCACAATATGGCCATTTTTTCAAGATGTAAAACCCTTGAAGAAAGACGGTTTTACTTACAGTTGACCCAAAAAGAAAATCTAAGTTTTAGGCAGCTTGATCGCCAAATTTCAGCAGGTTTGTATGAGCGTACCATGATTGGGAACACAAAACTCTCACCAGTGCTGAGAGAAATATACCCCAATGCAATAGGAAATTTTAAGGATAGTTATGTATTCGATTTTCTAAACCTTCAAGATGGGCACACCGAAGGCGAATTGCAAAAGGGCTTGTTACAACAACTAAAAAGCTTTATTCTTGAACTTGGGAGCGATTTTTTATTTGTAAGCGAAGAATACAGATTACAGGTAGGCAATACTGATTTTTTTATTGATTTGTTGTTTTATCATCGGGGTTTGCAATGCTTGGTGGCTTTTGAACTAAAAGCCGATAAGTTTAGACCTGAACATATAGGACAACTTAACTTTTACCTAGAAGCATTGGACAGAGATGTAAAAAAACAGCATGAAAACCCGAGTATAGGAATATTATTGTGTAAAGATAAAGATGACGAAGTGGTAGAATATGCGATTAGTCGCAGTCTTTCGCCAACATTGGTGGCCGAATACCAAACACAATTGCCTGATAAGAAGCTATTGCAACAAAAGTTGCATGAATTATTTGAACAAAACATTTAAAAGTAAACAATGCTATCAAATGAATTAAAGCCAAATATCAATAAGCTTCGGGATAAATTCTGGAGCAGAGGAATTGCGAAAACACTGTATTCGCAATAAAATTGAAGCCAAATACAATTGGCATTAAGCGATACTATGAAATAAAAGATTAGGCTTTGTAAGATTAGGAAATAGTTTATAAATAATAGAAATTAATTGAGGATATAAATAAATTGTTAACATTGTGGTTGGCATAATAAAAAATCTGACTTAATGAGTAATGCTATAAACAAATATTTAAAAGCTTTTGGCAAACTTAGATTAGACCGCTCTCACGGTATAGCACCACATAAGCCTATACTGTTAATAAGTATTTTGCAATTGTTTGCTTCAAAATTTATTAAAGAGAATAGAATTTATTTAACTCCAGAACTTGTTGCATTATTTAGAGAAAACTGGGCAAAGCTGGTTACAACACAGCACGATTGTAGAATTTCATATCCATTCTATTATTTAAGAAGTGATAAATTTTGGCATTTAAAACCAAAGAATAATTTTATAGAAATAAGTAGTTTTGGTAGTTTAGTAAAAAGCTTTTCAAAGCTGAATGAAGCTATTGACTATGCTAGTTTTGATGAAGAATTATTCAAATTATTAGAAGACCAATTAAATTGCAATATCCTAATTGAATTCTTATTAGAAACCTACTTATCAGAAACAAAAAATAGGTTTAACAACAAGGATGGAAATAATGAAATAGGAGATATTGAACAGCAAATATTAAAAGAGGATGCTGTTGAATATGTTGCAGAAGTAAAGAAATTAATTAGAGAGAAAAGAGAAGAAGAGATTTTTTTACGCAGTAGTATTTTTAAACGGGAAGTGCCCAAAATTTATAATTACACTTGTTGCATTTCTGGAATGCGAATAGATACAATGGAAAATATATCTATGGTAGATGCTTGCCATATAGTTCCATTTAGCGAGAGTTATGATGATACGATTACCAATGGAATTGCTTTGTGTCCTAATCTTCATAGAGCATTTGATAGAGGGTTGATAGCGATTGATGAGAATTATAGGGTTTTGGTTTCAACATCATTTAAGGAATTTGATGTAAGTTATGGTATAAAGGCTTTTGAAGGGAAAGAAATTCGGTTGCCTAGATTGAAAAATCATTTTCCATTGAAGGAAAATTTGGGATGGCATAAAAGGGAGATATTTAAAAAATAAAGAAATGGCAAGACCTTTTAATTCAGATTTAGTATTAGATGAACGCATCAGCGATTCAACGCTTAGAGCCTACCATGTTGGTTTTGACCAAAACAAATTTAGATTACTTCCTTTAGTTGAAACTATCAGAAGTGTAATTCCAGAATATGCTTTAGGGTATCATCAAGGAAATAATATTCCACTTACTGAAATTGTTGATAGGCTTCAAGATGCAGCAAAAACTGTTTACACCACAGACAAATACAAGCGTAGAGGTGAATTAATACTTCATTTATTGTTGAGAGATTTCTGCAATTCAATTCCACTTATTTCGACAATTTTCTTTCGTGATGCGCCAAACATTCCAGCACATGGATTCGATGGAATTCATGTAACCATTGATGGGAATGATAAAAAGTTATGGTTAGGCGAATCCAAGCTATATAAGTCAGGAACTGACGGAATCACTGACCTAGTAGGTGATATTGTTAAGCATTTCAATTCAGATTATTTACGACAACAATTTAGTCTAATTACAAGGAAATTACCGACAGATACTCCAGAAATAGAGCATTGGCGAACATTAATGCACAAAAACCAAAAACTGGATGTAATCTTTTCAAGCATCGTGATTCCAATGGTTTGTACTTACAACAGCAGTTTGTTTGCTAATCACATTGATGAAACACAACAATACATTGAAGATTTCAAGAAAGAATGTGAGGCTTTACTTGATGAATTCAACAAGAAAAAACCAGTATCCAATTTAGAAATTGTTCTGCTTCTACTCCCTATACCAGATAAAGATAAATTAAATTTTGAGCTTGACGCAAGACTTAAATCAATGCAAAGAATATGACTTTTACAGATGTTAAAACAACTATATCATTTCTGAATAACTCATCAGAAATTACATACGATGATAGTTTTGAATTATCTAAGTATTGTTCTATGCTTCTTTCGAGTAAAGAGGAAGAAAATCATGGTAGAGATATTGTTATTCGGGTTCGTAATGCTTGGGATAAGATACCCGAAAACACAAAACCAATTTGGAATCAATTAACTGAATCAGCAGGTCTTTATCCATATGTTGACCCTGAACAATTAACGGAAAGTGCCACAATTCGATATGAATATCACAAATCACCTTTTTTAAGTGATGTTTACCTTCATGAAGAACAGCAGACACTTTCTATTGAACTTCAAAGTAAACGTTCAGTTGTTGTTTCCGCACCAACAAGTTTTGGCAAAAGTCTACTAATTGAAGAACTTATTGCAAGCGGTATTTATTTGCAAATTGTAATTATTCAACCAACACTTGCACTTCTTGACGAAACAAGGAAAAAACTATTAAAGTATAGAGACGTATATAAAATAATTGTTTCAACTAATCAAGTACCTGATGAAGCTAAAGGAAACATTTTTCTTTTCACTGGTGAAAGAGTTGTAGAATACAATCACTTTCCACCGATAGAATTCTTTGTCATTGATGAATTTTATAAATTGAGTTTAGAAAGGGACGATGACAGAGCCATCTCTTTGAATCAAGCCTTTCACAAACTATTAAAGTTAACTAACAAATTTTACTTGTTAGGACCAATGATAAAAAGCATACCAGTATCATTCTCACAAAAATTTGATTTGACTTGGTTTCCAACAGAATTTGCAACAGTTGCAGTTGATGAAAAAAGTTTAGAAATTCATGACAAGGTAAAAGCCAAAGAAAAGAAGGAACTAAAGAAAAAAGCGCTTTTTGAGTTACTTGCAAAAACTGATGAACAGACCTTAATCTATTGCTCTTCACCAAATAAGGCAACAGCATTGTGTTTGGAGTTTATCGGCTATTTAACATCTCAAAATATTTTTCCAAAAATTGAAAATGTTTCTAACAATAAGGAAATGATTGATTGGATTAAAGAGAATGTAAATTCTCGTTGGTCATTAATTCAATCCTTAAATTTTGGAGCAGCGTTTCATCATGGAGCAATACCAAGGCATTTAGGAAGTTCAATCGTTGATGCATTTAATCAAAATTCAGTACGTTGGCTTTTTTGCACATCGACACTTATAGAAGGCGTTAATACTTCTGCTAAAAACGTGGTTGTATATGATAAGGACAAAGGAACAAAGCAGATTGACTTTTTTGACTACAAAAATATTGCAGGTCGTTCAGGAAGAATGAAAAAGCATTTTATCGGAAATGTTTATCGTTTTGAAAAGCAGCCTGACCAAATGGAATTATTTGTAGATATTCCGCTTTTCAATCAGGAGAATGCTCCACTTGAAATATTGATTTCATTAGACGACAATGAATTAGAAAATTCAGCAAAGAAAAGGTTAGAAGAATTTAATGGATTTCCGATTGAGCTTCAAGAAGTAATCAAAAAGAATTCAGGAATAAATATAGATGGTCAGTTAAGAATAATTGCAGAAATAGAGGCTCAACTTCCAGCAAACAAACAACTTTTGAATTGGAACTCATTTCCATCATACGACCAACTTAATTACGTTTTAGATTTATGTTGGAGACACTTATTAAAACCTGGAGAGAATAAGGCTGACATTCGCAATGCTGGACAATTAGCCGTTTTGACAAGTAAGTATGCAAGACTACAATCTATTTCAGCATTAATCAACGACACCATAAATGATAACTATTGGAAAGAGCAAATACCAGACGAACAAGCACGCATTGACAGACTTTCATTTTTTATCTTAAATATTACTAGACATTGGTTTGACTATAAACTACCTAAATGGCTTTCGGTAGTTTCAGAACTACAGGAATATGTTTTCAAAAAGAATGAAATTCTACATGGCAACTATTCCTTTTTTGCGACTAGTTTAGAACATGGTTTCTTACCATCTAACCTTGCAGCATTAATGGAATACGACATTCCCTTTTCAGCAATAAGTAAGCTAAAGAACATATTGAATCAAGACAGAACGCCTGAAATGCTTATTACATTAGTTAACCAGATATCAAATGAAGAACTTTTGAAACAAGGCCTATTAATTTATGAAATAAATAAACTTAGGAATGCATTTTAAAAATACTTTAATCAATATCATTTGTATTTTTCTTTCATCAATAGTCTTTTTTTATCTACAAATTAGTTTAGTTATAAAATTAATAAATAATATTTTTAACGGATATTCGTAAAATAATTTAATCTATGACAAAAGAAGAAACATACGAGTTTATTGGCGAGTTAGCTATCTGCTTATATTCAAAGAAGATCAAAATAAGTTTGACAGCATTAAATGCTATTTTACAAGATAAAAATGCAGCATATGAAAGTAACAGAGGTTTAGCTGCTGGTGTAGGCGGTGCTTACCGTTTCTGGGAAAGAAAAGATCCAGTTGTTCATCATGCGATAGCATACAATTTTCATGATAAAGATGGAGAACCAGCCTGGATGAAATATGAGTAAAAAATATAATAAATCATGCCCTATTATTTCTCTTTCAGAGTTTCTTGATAATTCCAAGAAAGTAAAATCATTTACAAGTTCCAACGGTAGGCGATATGAAGTTCTTGGAATTGAAAATGAATTAATGTTTTTTAGCCGTTTGGACGCTAATTCAGAAAAGGTATGGAGTATGAATTTAAAAGAGGTTTACAGGGCTTATAACGAATTGGAAGATTTTGCTACCATTAATTTTAAACCATTTGTTCTAATTACCCATTCGCCTGCAAGGGGTTTGTTGCTTCATTTGGGGATGTTAGTTTAATAAATTGGAGAAATATCCTTTTTTTTAACGCTTGCACAATCACATCCCATATCCCCTTCACCCAAATTCTCATTTCAAAAACTAACACATAAAATCCTAAAAACACCCTAATTAGGCATGATATCATTATAGAAATTTCACAATAAAGTGGGCAAACCATTATTGCAGTAAACCATAGCAACAATAGAATCATTTATATGAAGGATAGCGTAATAATTACAGGCTACTTTTAAATTAAGTACCATATAGTTCTGGAAAAAAAGAATCAAAATCACAAAAAGAACCGAATGCCAAAAGTTTACTGCTACAACTAATAATTAGCTGTACATTCATTGAATATTTAATTCATTTTTAAATAGATTGTAATGCGCATTTTCATTTTAGTAGCAATATGTTTCCTCTCCACAGTTTCTTATGCTCAAGTTCAAACCATCAGTGACGACTTTGAAGGAAATGGTACTATTTTAAGTTGGTATGGAGGTGATTGCGGTATGGACAATCATTATGTAAACCCATATCCATCAGGTATTAATCCTTCGGCTACGGTATTAAAATATGCAGATGTAGGGGCGCTTTATGCGCATATAATACCCCCATGCGTTAACAATAAGTTCATGCAACTCACGAAGGAATATCTCATTTTGTAGTACACAAAAGGACAATAAAGAAACTTAAAATAAATGGTAGCATTACATGATGGCTTTTTGTGCTGCAACTTGGGTTAAGTTTTACTTCAAAGCTTTAGCAATTGCTGCTATACCCACTATCATCTGGCTTTTTTTTGTTTGTTATCTTTAAATCATTTATTTTTTTGTTTTATCGTTCTAAATTCTGCCATTGAGTTACAAGGTAGTTTGCTATCTTTTGCTTTTACTTCCATAATAAATTGATTACACTCTTCCTCACTCATAATATTTTTTTCAATGGCAATTTCTAATACATCTAGTGTTGTGTAATAAACAATAGAGTGTTCTTCACAGTATGCTTTAATATCTTTTAAATTGCTACTTGCAATATAATCTTTCCTATATCTTGCTATAGCCATACAAGCACTTTCGCCTTCACCTCTCAACTTTTTCAAAGCAGCATATTCTCTCAAAATTTCAATGTTATTGGGCATAGTTTCAACAGGAATTTTACACCAATTCAAGAAATTTTCAACACCCAATGCTTCAGATTTTCGCTTCACTAATTCTTGTTTAACCTTATCCAACATCACTAATCTATTCGGAAAAATGCTACTTAGTTTTAGTTGAAACCCTGCTTTTATAAAATGAATAACAACATCAGCATCCAAGAGTACTTTAGGTTCATCCTTCTGCTGAAGCATCTTCAATAATTTTTTTATCTAAATCAATCCCAATATCATACATTAAACTGTAAAAATCAGATTCTGATATACTTTCCTTGTCGTAAAGTTTTTTTGCTTTTTCGCCATAGTCACCTATCACTTTTTTTGCATTCCCTTTCTCATACAATTCTTCGGTAAAACCCATCATTAATGCACTTCTTTTTATACTCACATTTTCTTTAAATTCTGTTACTTTATTCTTGTCAATTAAATCAATGAACATAAGCCTATTAAGTAATGCACTTCTCGATACACTGAAATATTGTTCCATCTTCACTAAAGTGTTTAGGCTAATTTTATTAAGTCCTAATTCTTCTTTTGGCAGTAATTCAAATATGCCATCTTGAGGCATCAATAAATAGGAGGCAAACCAATCTGCATTGTATTCTTCTTTATCCTTCTTATTAAAAAGTCCAACTTCACAAATTCTATTGTCAAATTGTTCTTGTATGAAAAGATGATACAATTCGTGTCCAATTGTAAAATGCTGTCTTGCAACAATGTTGTTAGAATTAACCATTATAAATTTTCCAAAGTTTGTTTTAACAGCCATTCCGGAAATATTTGCTTTCATTGCTTTGAAAACAGTGAGAACATTTAATTTAGACAATAGCTTATAAATATCAACCGACTCGGTTGCTGTTAATCCGTGTTCTTCTCTAAATTTATTTGCCCTAAACTCTATGTATCTTTCTTTAAGCATTTTTTACTTCAATGTTTATCATTCTCTGATAGTTTTTAATAATCTTTCTAAAAGCAGAAATACTTTCCAAGTCTTCACCATCTAATTCATCTGCACGAAAAGCAAGTGCTAATTCAGTGTTTACTTCTTCTTGACTTTCACTAAAGAAAATTTCTAAATCAATTCCAAATAAATCAGACAATTTTTCAAGTACTTCTAAAGGAACCTCTCTTGCACCAGTTTCATAATAACTAACCATTTCTCTTTTTATATTCAAGAAATTGGCAACAGCATCTTGAGAAAGTTTCATCTTTTCTCTGTAGGCTTTAATAATTTCACCAGTTGTTGTCTTTTTCATACCCCAATATTTTAGAATTCTTATTTAGAATTGTTACAAACGTATAGAATATTTTTCTTTTTCCTGTTTGTTTGTAACAATATTTTTATTCTCTGTATTTTTATTTAGTACTACATATACTCACTTTTCTATTATTCTGATACTTTATCATCTGTTACAATTTAGTAAGAAATGGCAATATGCCCTACCTGTGTTGCAAAAAACAGCTTGTGCAGGAAAGCTATGCAATTTGGCACTTTGTTATTTTGATATCATTATAGAAATTTCACAATAAAGAGGGCAAACCATTAACGCAGTAACCCACAGCAACAATAGTATCATTTAAATGAAAGAAAGTGTAATAATTAAGGCCTGATTTTAAATTAAGTACCATATAGTTCTGAAAAAAAGAATCAAAATCACCAAAAGAACCGAAAGCCAAAACTTTACTGCTACAACTAATAATTAGCTGTACATTCATTGAATATATAATTCATTTTTAAATAGATTGTAATGCGCATTCTCATTTTAGTAGCAATATGTTTCATCTCCACAGTATCTTATGCTCAAGTTCAAACCATTAGTGACGATTTTGAAGGAAATGGTACTATTTTAAGTTGGTATGGCGGTGATTGCGGTATGGACAATCATTATGCAAACCCATATCCATGGGGTATTAATCCTTCGGCTACGGTATTAAAGTATACAGATGTAGGGGCGCTTTATGCGCATATTGGTTTTGATGGGGTTGGCAATTTTAATCTAAGTAAAAACAGTGCCTTTTCTGTAAAAATATATGTTCCTTCTAGCGGACTTATTGGCAATCAAACCAATCAGGTTTCGTTAAAAGTTCAAAATAGTTTGCTTACCGAACCTTGGACAACTCAATGCGAAATAATCAAGCCGATTGTGTTAGATAAATGGCAGACGATTAATTTTAATTTCGCTACAGACAGTTTTGTCAATTTCAATACATCCTCTCTAAACCCCCTTTTACGATCCGATTTTAATAGAGTGCTCATTCAAATAAATGGAGAGAACAACACCAGCCAAGTTGTAGCCTATATTGACGATTTTCTATATACAGTTTCCAATAATGTGGTTTATGGCAATTTGGTTTGGTCGGATGAATTTAATGGAAACGGCTCAATAGATTTTTCAAAATGGTTTCCACAAACGCAATTTCCCATGGGTAATAGTTGGTTTGGCAGTGAACAGCAACATTATACTAACCGTATAGATAATTCGTATGTAAGTAATGGCACTTTGAAGGTAGTTGCCAAGCGAGAAGCATATACCAACCAAGGAGTCACCAAACAATTTACTTCGGCAAGATTGAATTCAAAGTTTTCTTTCAAATATGGTCGCGTAGAAGTAAGAGCCAAATTACCTCAAGGAAACGGTACTTGGCCTGCCATCTGGATGTTGGGAAAAAACATCAATGAGTTGGGCGCCTATTGGCAATTAAATGGATATGGTACTGTTTCCTGGCCCGCATGTGGGGAAATAGACATAATGGAACATTGGGGATCTAATCAAAATGTAATTTCAAGTGCGGTTCACCATCCTATAAATGGAAATTTGTCAATAGATGAATACACAACAAACGCTCAATATAAAAATGGCGTGTCTAGTAATTTTCATGTTTATGCTGTGGAATGGAATAATGAAAGAATAACATTCAGCGTAGATGGTATTAATCATCTGAATTATGAACCATTCATTAAAAACCAATATACCTGGCCTTTTGATGCGGAACAATACATATTATTAAACGTTGCCATGCTGCCAGATGCAGCAGCAGCTTTTACGCAAGCAACAATGGAAATTGATTATGTAAGGGTGTATCAACAAACAACTTTGGATATTAAAAACGTTCCTACAAAAATTAAAAATGCAACCAATGCCATTGATTTGACTATTTATCCAAATCCAATTAAAGACAAGCTAAGCGTGATAATTAATGAGAATCAAATTGGAAATAGAGCTACCGTTTACTCTATTTTGGGGCAAGAAATCAACTCTTATGTTTTAAACAATAAGAAAACCATTGTAGATGTTTCAGCATATAAAAAAGGCATTTACTTTATAAAAGTTGAGACAAGTTCAGGTATTAAAACATATAAGTTTATAAAGGAATAAGGGGGATAGTTCTCCTGCTTGTGCTTTTTGCTAAAGTATCATTGCAATAATAACTGATACAATTATAAATTCTGCCACAAGCTGTGGCTCAAATTGTGGGGTGCAAAACAGAGAGATTATTTCCAATGCTCCACTGAATTCAAAGCTTAGTTTTACCTTCTTAAAACAATAAAAATTAGATGTAAAACCTAGTAAATAGAAATAGACCAAAATATATATTTGCGCTTATCTATAATATCTAAAAAAATAGGTTCATGATAGCGCATAATGAATATGAAATTCAAGGATTAAAAGGGCCCGTAAAACAATTAAAAGAACAACATTTTAATGTTTTTGAACATGATGGATTGACCTATATAGGTAAGCCATTAGAAGAATATGATTCATTCAATAACTGTTTAATTTTATTCAATGAACAACACAAGGTATTAGAATCAATAAATTGTTATATCGGTTCTTTTAGTAAAAAAGTGTTTGATTCTGATGGATATGTAATAGAATTTATTTCCTACAAGTCTGAAAATTTAGAGGAAATACAAAATAGAATTGTTCACAGTTATAGCTTAGATAAACTTAGCGAGGAAGAATTTACCTATGATGATAATAACAAGCTTATATGTAGATGTATTAAAAACTATGACACCCAAAAAAGGATAGTAGAACTAATTAGTTTTAATCTCAATAACGAAATCGTTAATCGTAATACATGGGAATACATAGACAAATTCACTAATTATACTAAATTCACAGAATACAATACAGATGGTTCATTAAAACACAAACGTGAACAGAAACTTAACCAGCAAGGACATACATATGAAATAATTGAGTTTGACGAAAAAGGAGCAATTACAAAAACGAGTGATTACAGATATTTATATAATGAGGATGGAACACTAAAAACAGACAAACAAGATAATGAATTAACCAAACGCCACATTGTTGTAGTGGAAGAAGACAAGTATGGCAATTGGATAAAAAAACTAATTCATAATAAACATAAACCAGTTTACGTATATCTAAGAAGTTTTACTTATTTCAATGAGGAAGAAAAGCCCAATGACAATATTCCGAATGAAAATCAAATAAATAATCCTCTATCCCTACAACATCCTAAAACTATTGTTGCCAAATATTGGGATGCAAGACTTAGTATTGATAAAATAAGATTATTAAATGGAGAGTCAGACCTTGATTTAGATAACTATCAGTTACAAATGGTGGTCGATAAATCTCCTTCAGCAGATAAGTTTTCCTATTTTGCTTATTATGCTGCTACCAATAATCTTTTCCCATCTCAAATAGAATTCAACCAACAAGACATAGAGGTCTTTGCTCTACTTGATTTACTTGAAAAAAATTTCGAAGTGTGTATAGTGCATACGGATAGAAATTACGATGGTGGTACTTGGAAACAAGAGTCGAATAGCTATACAATTACCTTTTATGACTATCCTGCTTATTTACTACATGCAAGCGACATTAGATTATCAGATGAAGATGATTACGATTATATATCCGATTTTACAGAATATGATGACTATGAGCCTGGGTATCTTAGTTTAGGAAAAGTTACGTTACTTCATCCACCTGAAGGCTCAGGTAAGAGAAACAAAGACTTTGAAGAAATGCTATTCCAACATATAGAAGAATGCCAAGTAGAGGATAAACCCGAACAACCCAATATCCACATTGTAGAGGTATCAAACAATAATTTCCAAATAATTCGCTACCCTGTTAAAAACGATTTTGAAATAAGGGATTTGGATATTAACTATGGTTATGGTTTTGGGCAATTTCATAATGAATTAATGATGCGTTTTAGGGGTGAAACAAAAGGGTTGGTATTGTTTCATGGCTTGCCAGGAACTGGTAAAACATATTATATAAGACACCTACTAAGAGAAATGGCGAATGCCAATAAAGTAGTTATCTACATGCCACCTAACATGGTAGATTATTTAACCGAACCATCGTTTCTTACATTTCTATCAAGAACAGTAAAAAATTACAATAATAGCAACAGGTTTTGTGTTTTGTTAATAGAAGATGCAGAACCATTATTGGCACAGCGTCAATCAGAAAGCAGAATACAAGGAGTAACCAACCTATTAAATATGACAGATGGCTTGTTAAATGACATGTTGAAACTGCAAATAATTTGCACTTTTAATGTGGAACTTAGCAAGTTAGATGCTGCATTGTTAAGACCGGGTAGATTAATAGCTAGAAAAGAATTTAAACCACTTTCAATTTTAGATGCGAATAGGTTAGCACAACGTTTAGGAATAAAAAAAGAAATTAAAAAACCTACCACTTTATCGCAAATTTATGCCATGATAGAAGGGAAAAGCACTATCATACACAATCCTAATGAACATGAATAAGTGAGGTTTGTGAGCTTACAATTTAACTGCTAAATATTATTTAATATAAGCTGTTTGTTTGGTGTTTTGTTATTGTAAATGTCAAGTATTATGTACCAAATACTTGACATTTGATGTTTTAATGTTAAAGCCTTCACTTTGTATCCTACACTTAATTATGGCAACAAATAAACTTTTCAAATCTTAAAAATACTTATATCCACTTCTAAAAAATCATTTGCACTTATGAACCCTTTGTTTTCTATGAAGTTTCTAAATGGTTCTTATCAATACACATTTGCCCCGATAGGGTATAAACAAACTTTTAATCTCATTTTTATACCCTATATGGTATAATTTGTCTCAATCATTCTATTTTTACACCCGATAAGGTATAAAAATGACACTTAGTGAATTCGTAAAAGAAAAAAGAAGCTTGGTAAAACTCACCCAGCCAGCATTAGCTGAGAAGGCAGGGGTTGGTCTTCGTTTTGTTCGTGATTTGGAACAAGGAAAACAAACCCTTCGGCTAGATAAAGTAAATCAAGTTCTTGGTCTATTTGGTTATGAAGTAGGGCCTGTAAGTTTCTCGGAAAAAACAATGTAACTACTCATCATATTGGAACATAAACACATAGTTAATAAAAAGCACTAATCAAATATTTCACTTTTTGAATTAAATTTTTATACCTCAATTAAGCTTCATTAATAGAAATGCTTTAAAATTTTTTTTGAATCGTTTCCTTCTGTACTATCCCTTTTTTTTAATAGTTAACATCTATTTTCTATGTGCCTATATGCCTATGTGGTAGTGAATAAAAACAGCTCTTCTATTCCTAAAAATCCTCTATTTATTCTTCCACTAATTCTTTGCTTGCAATCTCTGCTTCTCGGTTTTCATTCCATTCGATAATAAAATTGTTTCTTCCTTCTCCAACCAAAAGCGTCATATACCGCATTTGAGAAAGCTCAAGTAATGATAAGAATAAAAACAAAGCATGGATTCTATCTTGGCACAATAGAAATATTTTTTCAAAAACCACTGTTTTCTCTTGCTCTACCATAGAAAGTATATGTGCTTTGCTACCTTCCATTGTATAATTATATTGTACTACAGTATGCACTGGTTTGTTTTCGCGGATGCTTAGGCGTTGCATTACTTTTTCATAAGCCTTCATCAGTTTGAACATTGTAATGGCTTGTATTTCGGTGCCTTCACTACTTAATTCACCAATGGTTGCCAATTCCTCTTGCAAATTGCCCCTTTTCAATTGCAACAATCTTTCGGTTTCTAGTTCAACCATTTTAACCGATGCTTCTTTAAAACGCTTGTATTCTAAGATTTTGTCAATCAACTCTTGGCGCGGATCTATTTCTGTTCCATCGGGGTCAATTTCTTTTCTAGGGAGCAATAATCTTGCTTTAATACGCATTAAAGTAGAAACAAATAAGATAAACTCACTACTCAGTTCGATGTTTAGTTTTTCTTGCGCATGGATGTAGTCAAGAAAATCGTTCATGATTTTAGTGATTGGAATATTGTAAATATCCAATTCATCTCTTTCTATAAAGAACAAAAGCAAATCGAAGGGGCCTTCAAAATGTGCTAGTTTTATTTGATAGTTTGAAGTATTCAATTGAGAAAATTATAGAGTGGAAGTTCTATTAATTAATTAATAATTTCTGCTGAAACCCATTTGCTCACAGCATTTACCCACAAAGGATCGGTATTTAAACAAGGAATCATTTCATACGATTCGCCACCCGCTTCCATAAAATCTTCTTTTCCTCTAATGGCTATTTCTTCCAATGTTTCCAAACAATCACTTGCAAAGGCTGGGCAAAGAATCAATAGTTTTTTTATGCCTTCATTGGGCATATCCTTCAATCTGAAATCGGTATATGGTTTTAGCCAAGGATCTCTTCCTAATCTTGATTGAAAAGAATAGCTATATTTTTCTTTTGGCAATCCAAGTGCTTCGGCAGTAAGACGAGTAGTTGTTAAGCATTGGTGGCGGTAGCAGGTTTCATGTGCAACTGAATTTACATTGCAACAATCTGCCATTTGCAAACAATGTTGTTTGGTAGGATCTGTTTTTTTAAGATGTCTTTCTGGAATGCCATGATAACTAAACAAGATATGGTCGTATTCTTTTTCTAAATAAGGACGGATATGTTCTGCAAAAGCATGAATATAATCTGGATGATTGTAATAGGCTTTTATGGTACTAAGCTTGAATTTATATCCTTCTTTTAAATGCACTTCTTTCATATAATCCACGGCAGTTTCATAACTACTCATAGCATAATGCGGATAAAGCGGCATTAAAACAACTTCTTCTATTGATGGATTGGCTTTTAATAAGTTTTCATACGCTTGTTTTGGATTAGGAGTGCCATAGCGCATCGCAATTTCTACAGGCTCATCAATATTTGCTTGAACGGCAGATTGCAATTGTTTGGTAAGTTGAATTAATGGAGAGCCTTCTTTCCACCAAATGGTTGAATAGGCTTCAGCACTTTTAGGTGCTCTTAAAGGAACTATAATACCTCTCACTAAAATCAATCTCACTAAATATGGAATGTCAATTACTTTTCCATCCATTAAAAACTCGGCTAAATATTTTCTTACATCTTTTGTTGCTGTTGAATCTGGCGAACCTAAATTCATTAAGATTACCCCTCTTTTAATTGCTTTATTATCCATTTTATTTATTAACTATTTTACAAATGTAGTGGTGGGGTTAATTACGAATCCCAAAACAATAAAGTTGGGAGTCGTGAGCGGAAAAAATAAACATGACACAAAAATGACATTAAATTGACACTTGTTGTTATTCTACCGAAACCGCGACGGCTACATTTGCGTAATTACTTTGTCTCTTATTAAAAAGGGATTGTGGCTTATGCAGGGAAATCAATTTTACGCAATAGGAATAAATTATAAAAAGACAGAAGCTTCTATTAGAGGTCAATTTGCTATAAATCCAGAACAATATCAATCATTAATAGCCGATGCAAAACAATTAGGAATCAACGAGCTTCTAGTAATAAGCACTTGCAATAGAACAGAAATTTATGGATTGGCTACTTCAGAAAATGTATTAATGAAATTGCTTTGTTCAAAAACAAAAGGTGATATCAATACTTTTAAAGAATTAGCTTACATAAAAAAAGGCAATGCAGCAATTGAACATTTGTTTTCAGTAGGCGCAGGATTGGATTCTCAAATTTTGGGCGATTATGAAATAATTGGTCAAATAAAACAATCTTTTAAGTTCTCAAAAGAACATGGGTCGATTGGATCTTTTATGGAACGTTTGGTAAACGCAGTAATTCAAGCATCGAAAAATATTAAAAACAATACCCAAATAAGTGGTGGAACAGTATCTGTTTCTTTTGCTGCTATTCAATTTTTAAAAGAAACTGTTTCAGATATAGCCAATAAAAAAATATTGCTACTTGGAACTGGTAAAATTGGTAGAAACACTTGCAAAAACGTAATTGACTATTTAAACAATAGCAATATCACCTTAATAAACAGAACAGAAGATAAAGCAAAAGAACTTGCAAACGAATTGAACTTAAAAGTGGGTTCGTATGATTTGATTGAGCAAGAAGTAAGTTATGCAGACATTATTATAGTAGCAACAAATGCACAAAAAGCCATTCTTACAAAAAGCCAATTTGAATATAGCAAGCCTAAAGTTTTAATTGATTTATCTATTCCTAATAATATAGAACCAAATTGTAAAGATCTAAACCACATCATTTTAGTAAACGTGGATGATTTATCTAAAATAAATGATGCTACTTTACAAATGAGGTTGCAAGAAGTGCCAAAAGCAAAAGCCATTATTGGAGAGCATATTGCGGAGTTTTTAGAATGGCATGAAATGCGCAAAAACGTTCCAATAATAAAAGCAGCAAAAAGCAAATTAATGGAAATGCAAGAGTGTGACATGTTTATAAACTATTATGAAAGTCATACCTCATCTGCTCCTATTAATTATTCTGTGCACATCCAAAAAGTAATAAACAATATGGCGCAGAACATGAAAAAAGAAAACAAAGGCGGCTGCAATTACATAGAAGCCATCAATGAATTTATAGCTAGTAGCATCAACTAGATTTATTTTGATATTAAATTTCTACTAGCTTCTCCCCTATCAATATGGATAAAATAATTAAAATTGGCACTCGTGAAAGTCAATTAGCTGAGTGGCAAGCTTTGCATGTGCAAGCACTATTAAAAGACCAAGGATATCAAACGGAATTGGTATATATAAAAAGTGAAGGAGATATTGATTTAACAACACCTTTATATGCAATGGGTGTACAAGGTGTGTTTACAAGAAGTTTAGACATAGCATTGCTTTCAGGCAAAATAGATATTGCTGTTCATTCCATGAAAGATGTGCCAACACAATTGCCAAAAGGTATTGTGCAAAGTGCCGTATTAGATAGAGCCAATTACCTTGATTTATTTGTTCCAGAACAATCATTAATCAGCGAAGGCCCCGTAGAAATAGACTACAACGCTATTCAAACCATTGGCACTAGTAGCATTCGAAGAAAAGCACAATGGCTACATAAATATCCACATCATCAAATTGAGAATATTCGTGGGAATGTGAATACAAGACTAAAAAAAGTTGTAGAAAGCAATTGGGCAGGAGCCATATTCGCAGCTGCAGGTTTAGAAAGAATATCATTAAAGCCCGAACATAGTATTCATTTAGATTGGATGCTTCCTGCACCGGCACAAGGAGCTATTATGATTGTTTGTAAAGAAGATGACATATATAGTTATGACGCTTCTAGCAAATTAAACGATTCAAACACTGCTATTTGTACTAAAATTGAAAGAGATTTCTTAAAAGAATTATTAGGAGGTTGTTCTACACCAATAAGTGCTTTGGCAACAATAAAAGAGAGCACAGTTTCATTTAAAGGCAATATTGTAGCAATAGATGGTAAAGAAAAAGCAGAGATTGCTTTGGAATTTAATTTAAATGACATTGAAAGTGCTGGAGCAATTGCCGCATCAAAAATTTTAGAGAATGGAGGCAAATCAATTATAGATACTATTAATCATGCAAAATAGATTGATAAACATATTAAGTACTAGGCCTTTAGAATCTAGTATTTTACAGGAAGCACAAGACAATGGCATTAACATTTCGTGTAAATCATTCATTGAAACAAAGAATATTGTAGATGATTTAGTTGAAAAAGAAATTACAGAACTAGCCAAATTAAAACACACCATTGTTTTTACAAGCATGAATGCTGTGGAAGCAGTAATAGCAGCGCTCAAGAATACAAAACCTACTTGGGAAATCTATTCTATGGGCGGCACTACAAAGCAATTAATAGAAAATTACTTTGGAGTTGATGCAATTAAAGGAATTGGAAGAGATGCGCAATCTTTAGCTAAACAAATAATTGATGCAAACGAAAAAGATGTCATCTTTTTTTGTGGGAATATTAGGCGAGATGAATTGCCACATTTATTAAATGAAAAAAATATCCAAGTTAAAGAAATAGTTGTTTACGAAACTTCTCTCATTCCCCAAAAGATTGTAAAAGATTTCGATGGAATCGTATTCTTTAGTCCAAGTGCTGTAGAAAGTTTTTTTAGTAACAATACAGTTAATGCACTTACTACCCTTTTTGCAATTGGAGAAACCACTGCAATTACTATTTCAAAATACACAAACAATCCCATCATTATAAGTGACTCTCCAGAAAAGAATAGTTTGGCTAAAAAAGCCATTGACTATTTCAGTAAGGCTGCGATATTGTGATGAAACACATTTTACAATAATCAATTTATCATTAATAATAAATAATTCAAGTGCTGCAAAACGATTTACTACTTAAAACTTTAAGAGGAGAACCTACAGATAGAATACCCGTTTGGATGATGCGACAAGCTGGCCGCTATTTACCAGAATACATGGTAATTAAAAATAAATATGGCTTTTTTGAGCGTTGCCAAACACCAGAATTAGCAGCAGCAATCACTATACAGCCGGTAGATATTGTAGGAGTAGATGCAGCAATTCTTTTTTCTGATATATTGGTTGTTCCACAGGCAATGGGGCTTGAAGTACAGTTAATTGAAAGCAAGGGGCCGTTTTTACCTGATCCAATTTTAACGCAAAATGATTTAAAAAGAATAACTGTTCCCGATGTAGATGAAACATTAGGATATGTTTTCAGTGCTATCAAATTAATTAAGGAACAACTAAATGATAGAGTGCCATTAATAGGTTTTGCTGGTGCTCCATGGACACTTCTTTGCTATATGGTAGAAGGAAAGGGTTCTAAAACCTTTGATAAAGCAAAACAATTCTGCTATACACAGCCGGAGTTGGCTCATACTGTTTTACAAATGATTACCGATACCACAATTGCTTATTTAAAAGCGCAAGCAAAAGCGGGAGCTGATGTAGTGCAAATATTTGATAGTTGGGGAGGCTTGTTAAGTCCGCATGACTTTGAAACATATTCATTAAGATATATTAGACAGATAGTTGCTGCTATAAAAGATGAAGTACTTACGATTGTATTTGCAAAAGGTGCTTGGCATAGCCTAGAAGAGATGGCAGCAACGGGCGCATGCGGTTTAGGAATTGATTGGTGTATTAAACCGGAGGTTGCAAGGAAAATAGTTGGCAACAATATAAGCTTACAAGGAAACTTTGATCCTGCGAAATTGCTTGCACCTATTCCGGTGATTAAAAAAGAAGTGACAGAAATGCTTCAAGCATTTGGAAAAGGAAGGTATGTAGCAAATCTTGGTCATGGAATATTGCCACATGTTCCGGTAGATCATGCAAAAGCATTTGTGGATACTGTGAAGAATTTTAAACCATTAACATAAACCCAAATTATTCAGTGGAGAGTGTAAAAACAGAATGGGTTGCATTTATTCATCAGCTTCAAGATGCCATTTGTGCTACTTTAGAGCAAGAAGATGGAAAAGCAAGCTTTGTAGAAGATGTTTGGATTCGTCCGGAAGGTGGTGGAGGCAAAACAAGGGTAATTGCCAACGGAAATGTGTTTGAAAAAGGCGGTGTGAATACCTCAGCAGTTAGTGGAATGGTAACAGATGCCATGCGAACACAATTAAAACTTCCGAAAGAACTAGCTAATGAACAACTTGGTTGGTTTGCTTGCGGTTTAAGCTTGGTATTGCATCCTATGAATCCATTTGTGCCAACAGTACATTGCAATTACCGAATGTTTGAACTGTATGATGCCAATGAAAATGTAATTGACAGATGGTTTGGTGGCGGAACAGATTTAACGCCTTATTATTTAATAGAAGAAGATGCTATTCATTTTCATCAAACCTATAAAAATGTTTGCGATGCCTTCGATAAAGACTTTTACAGCAAATTCAAAGCGGATTGCGACGGCTATTTTGTAAACTTTCATAGAAATAATGAAAGAAGAGGTATTGGTGGAATATTTTATGACTATCAACGCGAGCATTCTGCTAAGGACGTAAACTTTTGGATAAACTTTGGAAAAGGTTGTGGCAATGCATTTGTTGAAGCATATCTTCCAATAGTTCAAAAAAGAAAAAATATCTCTTTTACTGATAAGCATAAATATTGGCAAGAGATAAGAAGGGGTAGATATACTGAATTTAATTTGGTGCATGACAGAGGAACATTGTTTGGACTAAAAACCAATGGCAGAATAGAAAGTATTTTGATGAGTTTGCCACCAACAGTACGATTTGATTACAATTATCAACCTGAAACGGGTAGTGAAGAAGATGCATTGTTACAAGCATGTTTGAATCCGAGGGATTGGTTGGGAAGTAGTAAGTAATAAGTTGTAAGTATTAGGTTTTAAGGTGTGGGTTTAAGGTTTATTAGTATTAATAATGGTTTTTGGAGGCTGAAATAATTGATTTTACTAAATATTTAATTCTACATTATTCTTTATATCAACGCTATTTTAACTAATTAAACTGCTAGATATAATTTGATGGTAAAAATATTCATTTACACTTAAATCATGGCTAAAGCCAATCAATTTATTTGTATTTATCCCCATGCTGAAGCATGGAGTTGTTATTTTGAGTGTCATTAGATAAAAATTCGTTACTACTCACCACATAAATTTTTGACCACATAGGCACATAGACACATAGAAAATCACAAATAATGTATTATTTAAAGGTAAAATAGAACACATAGAAATGCAACTTTAAATTTTATTCTATATTGGTTATTAACAAAACAGATAATTATAGAAAAAGAACAGATAACTATGTGTCTATGTGCCTATGTGGTGAGTAGTAACAAAAATTCAATTCCTTCAGTCAAATTTGTCAACGTAGAAATAAATATTTTTCATAAACATTATGTCGGTTCCTTATTTTTTTTCATCAGAAATTGTGCATTCAAATACTATGTTTTTAAATGAAGAAACTAGTAAGCATTGCATACAAGTATTGCGGATGAAAAAGGGGGAACAATTGCGATTGACGGACGGAAAAGGGAATTTATTGCTCGCCTCTATTGTGGAAGAACATAAAAAACATTGTGTAGTAGAGATAATTAATCACAGTTTTGAGGAAAGAAAAGTAGCAAGAAAGGTTTCGGTGGGCATTTCGCTACTAAAAAATACGAGTAGGCTAGAATGGTTTCTTGAAAAAGTAACAGAAATGGGCGTTTATGAAATAATTCCCTTGATTTGTGATAGAACAGAGAAGCAACAGTTTCGGCATGATAGAATGCGCCAAATAATTATCGCCGCCATGCTACAAAGCGAGCAAGTATGGTTGCCTATTTTGCAAGAACCTACCCAATTTGAAAAAGTAATAGCCGGAAACAGTCACACCCAAAAATTAATTGCCCATTGCGAAGAGGGAAATAAAAGAACCATTCAACAAATAGAAATAGCAGAAGATGTTCAAATATTAATAGGCCCCGAAGGAGATTTTAGTAAGCAAGAAATTGAATGGGCATTGACTGAAAACTATTTACCAACATCATTAGGAGCAACAAGACTAAGAACAGAGACTGCGGGAATGGTGGCAACCTGTTTATTGATAAATAATTAGATAAATTAAAGCCTTTCATTCAAATTTTATCTTATTAAAAAGAATAGTTAAAAATATCAAAACCGAATCAAGGTTACTGAAAACAAGATTAATACTTAAAAATTAAGGTTTTAATAATCTAAAATATAGTTTAAATCTCTTCAAAACTAGATTAACCTATCTAAAAATAGGATTATACTTTCTCAAAACTAGATTATGAAGTTTCAAAAGAGGATTTAGTTATTTGAAAGGAGGATTATGCTATTTGGATGTTAGATTTAATTATTTTAAAAATGGATTTAGTCTTCTCAAAAGCAGTTTCAGTTTCCTCAAAAGTGGTTTTCTTCTTCTAAAAAGTGATTTTTATTAAATAAAAATCAGATTATATTCCTTATAAATAGCAATATGGTTTTTAAATAATGTAATATACAGTTAAAGTTTTGGTTTTAATTGTCTGAATAAAAAATTAAGTATATGATTTAAAGAATTAATACCTAATTACTATATTTGTGATGAAATAATACTTTATAAGTGAATTAAACTCGTTCAAAATGACAAAGAGACAAATAGCCGAATCGAATATGCTTGAGATTGTGGACTTGCACTTTAATGACTATCCATCTGTTTTAAACGAATTGAAAATGATAGAAATTGGTGCATTGAGTTTGGCTGATAAAAAGAAGGACATTGACTTCTTAGAAAAGCAACAAGAAGGTTCTACAAAAGGTGTAACCGCAATTAAAAACACAACTTTTGCAGATATTAAAATAGCGGGCGAAACGCATCGTTCCAACCTATGTAACCTATGTAAAAAGATAAATAAAATAGATATTCTAGCCGATTTTACTATGACGGTTAGGGCTTTTAAATCGGGCGGTGAAGAAAAAGTACTTACAAGGTGTAAAGAATTGCTAAAAGCGGCTCGAACAGTAGAAATGGATGCTTCAGCGGAAATTTACAAAGTATCGAAAGATGAAAATGATGCATTTGAAGTGCTTTTAAATAGCTTTCAATTGAAGAAAAACAATCAATCAACCAAGAAAAATACGCAGAAAAAAATTACTTCAGACTTAACACAAGCTTTTTCCGAAGTACATGCAATTTTAAAGCAGTTGGACTCCGATGTAAGAAACAATGCAGCAACTAAATATCCCGATTTTACTAAAGGATACTTTATTGCAAGAAAAGTAGTTGTTCGCTGAGGTGGTGTAAGTGGGAGGATTTTAAGAAACAATTATTAACCGTAAACAATCGATTTGAATAATCAAACACTTTTATTTTCATGACACTTAAAGAATTTAAAAATAATTATTTAATAACAGATGGAGAAATACTGAGCTTATTACTTGAATATGATTCGAACAATTCAAAAGGGTTTGATAGTTTAATTTTAAGAATAAATGGAAAAAAATTAAATACTAAAGGAGAATTTGAAAACTCAATATTCTCACTTGAATTTAAAATATTATCAGAGTTTTATTACAATGAAAAATTTGATAGCAAAACTATATCTCAATCAACTTTAACTAAAACAACTCTTAGCCGATTTTATTTATCGTTAGATCCATTTCGAGAAGACAATCCATCTGATGATGATAATATGGTTATTGAATCGCAAGAACTATTTTTAATTGATGCTAGTGGAATAAAAAATCAAATTATATAGTTTCACGATAACCCGAAACTAAATAAAAGCAGTTGAAATCAGGTTTCATACTATGTAACGCTTTTACATTTGTTTCATATTAAATAAAAAGAACTTCATCCATATTTCTATCAATTGGATTTAGCTATTTAAACTAAGAATGCTAATTAATTTAATTGACGGGAATGTAATATCTAAGAATTTATAAAAAGCAATAATGAGCAAAGCAGAGAATTACATAGAAATAAACCGACAATCTTGGAACAATAGAACTGAAACTCATTTGAAATCGGCATTTTATGATGTTGATAATTTTATTAAAGGGAAAACATCGTTGAATGATATTGAGTTGAAATTGCTTGGAGATATCAATGGAAAAAGTATTTTGCATTTACAGTGTCATTTTGGGCAGGATACTATTTCTTTAAGCAGACTTGGTGCAAGTGTAACGGGCGTTGATTTGTCTGACAAAGCAATTGAAAGCGCAAAACAATTGGCAAAAGAAACCAATTCAGATGCGACATTCATTTGCTGTGATATTTACGATTTGCTGTTGCATTTAGACAAGCAATTCGACATTGTATTTACAAGTTATGGTACAATAGGATGGTTGCCCGATATAAATAAATGGGCGAATATTGTTTCAAGGTTTTTAAAACCTGGTGGTGCGTTTGTATTTGTAGAATTTCATCCGGTAGTTTGGATGTTTGATGACAACTTTGAAAAAATAGATTATCGATACTTTAATACAGGGGCAATTATTGAATCGGAAAGCGGCACTTACGCAGATAAGCAAGCCAAAATCTCACAAGAATATATAATGTGGAATCACGGATTAAGCGACGTGATAAATAGTTTGATAAAAAACGGACTTGAAATAAACCAGCTTAATGAATACGATTATTCGCCTTACAATTGCTTTAATAAAACCATTGAATTTGAGCCAAGGAAATATAGAATAGAACATTTGGAAGATAAAATACCCATGGTTTATTCATTAGTATCTTGTAAGAAAAGCAACAGTTAGTTTTTTGCGGATTGAAGATTGTAGTTTTATAAGTAATAGTAGTGATGGCATTTGAATTTATCAATCAATATTTAAATCAATCATCCCAATTATTTCATTTTGCTTGTTTATGATTAGAAGTTTACATTCGCAGAGTTGAAAAAGGTAATTTCTATATTATTCTTAGCAATTTATTTGCTTACAACAACTCAATTGTGCGAGTTGCTGAAGCTTCCTTTGTTGGTAGAACATTATAGAGAACACAAACAACAAAATAAAGACCTGACTATTCTTGGTTTTTTGGAAATTCATTATGCACATGGCAGCCCTAAAGATGCAGATTATGATAAAGACATGAAATTGCCTTTTAAATCATTAACCAATACCAATTTTCTCTCTGTATCTTTTTGCACACCATTTCTTGTTTTGAAGCAACAGCCTGTTGTATTGTTTTATAAGATAGAAAATCATTTTTCTAGCTATTCCTTTACCTATACTTCCGCTTATCTTTCTGCAATTTGGCAGCCTCCCAAGTATTGTTAATCATTTATTGAGTAATTTTTATTTCTCAACACATAGAGACATAGACACATAGTTATTATTTGTGTTGATTTATGCTAAGAAATAGCTTTCAATGTGTTCTATCTTCCCTTTTATTAGAATACATATTTCATTTGTTATGTGTTTATGTGACATTGAGGTGAAGAAAAAGAATGTGGTGAGAAAAAAACTCGATATTTTAAATTAATTGGTATCCATAAACAATCAAGTTTATTCGATACGCATGTGCAAGTATTTAGATAATGTTTGATTAACAATAAAAAAGTATGCTTACTAAAATAATTGAGTTTTCCGTAAGGAATAAACTCATCATTGGGCTATTTACCATTGCCCTTATAGGATTTGGAATATACCAAACAAGCAAATTACCAATAGATGCAGTGCCAGATATTACCAATAATCAAGTGCAAGTAATTACAATAGCTCCATCATTTGGTGCAACAGATATTGAAAGATTGGTAACATTTCCGATAGAACAAGCCAATAGCAATATTCCTGGAATGAAAGAGATAAGGAGTTTTTCTAGGTTCGGATTATCATTGGTTACAATTGTATTTGACGATGCAACAGATGTGTATTTGGCAAGGCAACAAGTGGCTGAAAGATTGCAGCAAGTGCAAACTCAAATACCATCAGGAATAGGTACTCCAACGCTAGGGCCCGTTTCTACAGGATTGGGAGAAATTTATCAATATGTAGTAAAACCCAAAAAAGGATTTGAACAAAAGTTTGATGCAACACAATTGCGCACCATACAAGATTGGATAGTAAGAAGGCAATTGTTGGGAGTAAAGGGAGTAGCCGAAGTAAGCAGTTTTGGAGGGAAATTAAAGCAATATGAAATAGCCATTAATCCCAATAAACTACATGCATATAGTATTACGATAAATGATGTTTTTACAGCAGTAGAAAATAACAACCAAAATACAGGAGGATCTTATATTGAAAAAGGAGCAACGGTTTTGTATATCCGTAGCGAAGGCTTGATAGGCAATAAAACAGATATTGAAAACATTGCCATTGCCTCTAAGAACAATGCAACCCCATTGTTTATAAGAGATGTAGCAGAAGTGAAGATTGGTTTTGCCACTAGGTTTGGTGCCATGTGCTATAATGACGATGGAGAAGTGTCAGGGGCAGTAGTAATGATGCTAAAAGGGGCAAATAGTAGCGATGTAATTAAGAATGTAAAGGAAAGGATAGCTCAAATACAAAAAACCTTACCCGAAGGAGTGGAAATAGAGCCATTTTTAGATAGAACAAAAATGGTAAACAATGCAATAGGCACTGTAACGCATAATTTATTAGAAGGAGCGTTGATAGTGGTATTTGTATTGGTGGTTTTTCTAGGAAATTTCCGTGCAGGGATATTGGTAGCTTCGGTAATACCCTTGGCAATGTTGTTTGCTATTTGTATGATGAATGCTTTTGGTGTTAGTGGCAATTTAATGAGCCTAGGCGCATTAGATTTTGGATTAATTGTAGATGGAGCAGTAATAATTGTAGAAGCAGTCATGCATCAATTGGCGCATAATAAAAAGCTACAACATATTACAAGCTTGGGTGCCGAACAAATGGATGATGAAGTAAAAAAATCAGCTAGTAAAATGATGAACAGTGCTGTGTTTGGACAAATCATTATCCTAATTGTGTATTTACCCATTTTCACTTTGCAAGGAATAGAAGGAAAAATGTTTAAGCCAATGGCACAAACAGTAGCATTTGCTTTGTTGGGAGCGTTTATTCTATCTCTCACATATATTCCAATGATGAGTGCTTTTTTCTTATCGAAAAAAGTAAAACATAAAAAGAATGTTTCCGATAAAATAATGCTCCAAATTGAAAATGCTTATCGAAACACTTTAGCCAAAGTATTGCGATTTCCTAAATTGGTTTTGAGTACCGTTGTATTATTGTTTGTAGCGGCAATTATTGTTATTTCTACATTAGGAGGCGAGTTTATTCCAGCATTAGAAGAAGGAGATTTTGCAGTAGATACTAGAGTGCTAACGGGAAGCAATTTAAGCACCACAATACAAAGTACCCAACAAGCTGCGCACATTTTAAAAACGCAATTCCCTGAAGTGTTGAAAGTTGTAACTAAAATTGGTAGCGGAGAAGTACCCACTGACCCCATGCCAATGGAAGCAAGCGATATGATGGTGATTTTGAAAGACAAAAGCGAATGGACATCTGCCAAAACATTCCCAGAACTGAAAGCTAAAATGAGCGAAGCTTTGGATGATGTTCCAGGAATTACAGCGGGGTTTCAGTTTCCTGTTCAAATGCGATTTAATGAATTGATGACAGGGGCAAGACAAGACGTGGTATGCAAAATATTTGGTGAAAACTTAGATACATTGGTAGCGAATGCCGATAAATTAGCCAAGATAATCAGTACAGTGAATGGAGCAGAGAATCTTTTTGTAGAACCAGTTACGGGAATGCCACAAATAATCATTAGCTACAATCGACCATTAATTGCACAATATCATTTGTCCATTGCAGATATAAATAAAGTGGTGAATACTGCATTTGCAGGGCAAAGCACAGGATTGGTATTTGAAGAAGAGAAGCGTTTTGATTTGGTTGTAAGATTGGCAAATACAGAAAGGAAAAATTTGGAAGATGTACAGCATTTATTAATTCCTACAACGAATGGAAACCAAATTCCATTGTCGCAATTAGCCAATGTGGAAATAAAAGATGGCCCAAATCAAATACAAAGAGAAGATGCCAAACGAAGAATAGTGGTAGGGTTTAATGTAAAAGGAAGAGATGTGCAAAGCATTGTGCAAGAATTGCAAAACAAAGTAGCTGCACAATTAAAATTCCCAACAGGCTATTATGTTACGTATGGTGGGGCTTTTGAAAACCTCAATCAAGCAAAACAACGATTAATGATAGCCGTACCCGTTTCATTGGTATTGATTTTTATCTTGTTATTCTTTGCATTTAATTCTGTAAAGCATGGATTGTTAATTTATACCGCAATTCCACTTTCAGCAATTGGCGGTATTTTCTTTTTAGCGCTTCGTGGAATGCCTTTTAGCATAAGTGCAGGCGTTGGATTTATTGCATTGTTTGGTGTAGCCGTTTTAAATGGAATTGTTTTGATTGCAGAGTTTAATCGCCTAAAACAAAATGGAATGAATAGTCTTCCATTAATTGTTTTAACAGGCGCAAAACTTAGATTGAGACCCGTTTTAATGACGGCATTTGTTGCATCATTAGGCTTTTTGCCAATGGCAGTAAGCGATGGGGCAGGTGCAGAAGTGCAAAGGCCATTGGCAACAGTAGTAATTGGCGGATTGTTGGTTGCTACGTTTCTTACATTGTTTGTATTGCCATTGTTGTACATATTGTTTGAGAAGGGAATTAAGGTAAAAGCTATTTTAAATAAAAAAGCGGCTATAGTTTCTATACTATTTCTAGTTTCATTAAGTGGATACTCACAGCAACAAATTAGTTTAGATGAAGCAATGAAAATTGCTATTCAAAACAATCACCAATTAAAGAATGAACAGCTTAAAACCAATTATACAAAAGCATTTATAAACACAGCAACTGATATTCCTAAAACAAATATCATAGCAGAGTATGGACAAATAAATAGTGCTTACAACGATTCTAAATTTGGTATTGCTCAAAGTATTGCTTTCCCAACTGTATATAAAAAACAGAAGCTATTATTAAAGGAAGATTATGCAGGAACTTTATTAAACGTTTCTTTAAAAGAGTATGAAATTAAAAAGGCTGTAACGCAATCTTTTTATTCCATCATATATCTACAAGAAAAAGAAAAATTACTTCTGAAAGCAGATTCATTATTTAGTAATTTCTATAAAAAGGCTTCTATACGATTGCAAAAAGGTGAAAGCAATATTTTAGAAAAAACAACTGCTGAAACGCAAAAGGCAACTATTGGCATTCAGCTAAAACAAGTGCAACAATCAATTGAAATAGCTTCATTGGAATTGCAATTATTGTTGAATAGTTTGAATAAAGTTGTTCCTATTACACAGTCTTATAAAATGTCTTCTACATTACTTGCAGATAGTTTAAGCATTGCTAAAAATCCAATATTGAAACTCATTGAGCAACAGAAGGTGATTGCAAAAGCACAGACAGAAGTTGAGAAGTCTAAACTATTGCCCGACCTTTCTATTGGGTACTTTAATAATAGTTTTAGAGGAATTGGGGCAGATGATAAATTTTATAAAGGCAGCACACGTTTTAGTTCTTTTCAAGTAGGAATGGGCATTCTCATTTTTAAAAAGGGACAACAAGCAAGAATATCCGCTGCAACCCTACAAGAAAAGATTGCGCAGAATCAGTTAGAAACAGAAACTAATATGCTTCAAAATCAATATCAGCAATTGCTTGCAGCATATAAAAGCAATACGGAAATTGTACAATACTTTGAAAACAAAGGATTGGATAATGCAACACTTATAATTGAAACTGCCAATAAACAATTTAGTAATGGCGAAATAAATTATCTGGAATTTGCGATGCTCTTAAATCAAGCAATTACCATTCAAAGCAATTATATAGAAGCTGTGAAAGCATTAAACGATAGCATTATTGCCATCAATTTTATCAACTCAAAATAAATTATTTATGAAAAATATTGTTTTCTTCATACTATCAATCGTTTCATTTTTATCATGTGAAAACGAAACAAAAACTGTTGCAAAAGAAATAGTTACACCAAGTGAAAATGGAGTAACACTTACTGATGCGCAATTTAAAAATGCAAAAATTGAAACAACTACTTTACAAGTTAAAAGTATGTCCTCCATTTTAAAACTTAATGGTAAAATAGATGTGCCTCCACAGAACTTAGTTTCAGTAAGTGTGCCGCTTGGTGGGTATTTGCGAAGCACAAAACTATTACCCGGTATGCACATAAATAAAGGAGAGGTAATAGCTATAATGGAAGACCAACAGTATATACAATTGCAACAAGATTATCTTTTGTCAAAGTCTAAATTGCATTTTGCTGAATTGGAATATAACCGACAAAAAGAGCTAAATAGAAGTCAATCTAGCAGTGATAAAGTAACACAACAAGCACAAGCTGAAGTAAATATGGAGCGAATAATGATGAACGCATCAGCAGAAAAACTCAGACTAATTAATAAAATTCCTGAAAGTATTACTGCCAATAATATTTCTAAAAGCGTGAATATTTATAGTAGTATTTCAGGTTATGTAAGCAAGGTGAATGTGAATATTGGCAAATATGTAACTCCAGCAGACGTGTTATTTGAATTAATAAACCCTACTGATATTCATTTAAACATAAAAGTGTTTGAAAAAGATATTGCGAAGCTTTCTATTGGACAAAAAGTATTGGCTTATGACAATACGCACCCCGATAAGAAGTATCATTGTGAAATAATTTTGATTAGTAAGGATATTTCTCCCGATGGAACCGCAGATGTACATTGCCATTTTGAAAACTATGATAAAAGTATTTTGCCTGGAATGTATATGAATGCAGAAGTGCAAGTGGCTATAAAAGAAAGCAATACCTTGCCCGAAGAAAGTATTGTTTCATTTGAAGGAAAAGAATATGTATTTGTTGAAGCAAAAAAACAACAGTATGAAATGATTGCCATTGCTACTACCATCAAAGAAAATGGCTTTGTGGGAACAGCAAATACAGAAAAGCTTCTTGGTAAAACAATTGTAACTAATGGGGCTTATACCTTGCTAATGAAAATGAAAAACAAAGAAGAATAAAAGGTTCTATACACCATATAGGCATATAAACACATAGTTAATAAGGCTTTTCTAAAAAACAAAGTATTGTTGCAGAATATTCTTTCCATTAAAATGACTGATTCTATGTTTCTATGTGCCTATGTGGTCAAAAATATATGTGGTGAGTAGTAGCAAATTTGGATAAAAAATTATAAATTATGTCGCACGTTGAAAAGCATTTGAAGAGCTCTGATTTTATTACTGATATGGTAATTGGCATGAGCGATGGATTAACTGTTCCTTTTGCATTGGCTGCTGGTATGAGTGGCGCGGTGAGTAGTAATGCAATTGTGATAACTGCGGGTATTGCTGAAATAGCTGCGGGTTGTATTGCGATGGGTTTGGGTGGATACCTTGCAGGGAAAACGGAGCAAGAACATTATCAAAGTGAGCTAAAACGCGAATATGATGAAGTGGAATTTGAATATCAAAAAGAAATAAATGAAGTAAAAGAAGTATTTGCAGAATATGGTATTGACGAAGCTGGACAAACACTTTTAGCGAATCAAATAGCGAAGGACAAGACTAAGTGGGTAAACTTTATGATGCGTTTTGAACTAGGTTTAGAAGAACCACATCCGAACAGAGCAAGAAATTCAGCACTTACTATTGGAATGGCTTATTTGGTTGGGGGCTTGCTTCCATTAACCGCTTATTTTTTTACTGCAACTCCTAAAGAAGGCTTGCTATTATCTGCAATCATCACTACTATTTGTTTGTTTGTATTTGGCTATTTTAAAAGCAAAGTAACTGGTCAGTTGCCAATGAAAGGTGCTTTAAAAGTTACTGCAATAGGACTCATTGCTGCTGCTACTGCTTATTTTGTAGCTGTTGGTTTTGATAAAGCATTTCATTAAAGAGTATAAAAAATGGAGGTATTGAAACTTCAAACTATCGATAACAATCTTTATAGGGTTTGAAACCCTATAAAGATTTTATGCAGAGTGAAAAAATTATATAACCCCATTTCAATTAAGTTGCAAATCATTCATTAATGGATAAGATTGAATCAGTACTTTCTTTCCAAGAGAATTTCTGAACACGTTCTAATCCACTTTTAATTATTCGTCCTCTTAGTTTTTCATCTTTATACAATTGCTGAATAGCAGTTGCAAGGGTTTCTTTTAAATTGGTTGTTTCGCAATAAAGACAATGGTCTTTTGCAATTTCTTCGTTACAAGGTATTTTACTTGCTATTACTGCTACTTCACTTTTCATTGCAGATAGCAACAAAAGCGTTTGGTATTCTTTGGAGAAAGGATGTATATAAGCATAAGCAGCGGCAAGTAATTGAATGTATAATTCAACATTTACTTCTTTAATTATTACAACATCTTCTTTGTATTTATAAGAACTTAACTTGCTTATCACATCTTCTTTTTGTGTGGTAAAACCCCCTCCAATAAGTAGTTTCATGCTGCTCTTTTGCCATTTTTTAAAGATGGAAAATGCTTTTAAAACTTCTTCCAATAAATGCTTTTCATTATTCCCTCCTAAAAAAAGAAAATAGGCATTCCCTTCTGAATAAGTATCTCTAATGTTTTGCAATACAGCCTCTTCAAGTGGCAATATTTGATGAAAAGGAGCAGGTGGTGTAATAACAAACTTATTCTTTTTAATTGTTGGAAATTGTTGTAGCAATTGTTGTTTCGTATCATCTGATAAAACAATTGTTTTAGTAGCTTTTTCTAAGTATTGTTTTATAAAATATTGTTTTTGAGGAATAAATCGCTGTTCTACAATGATGCTTTGTGGCGTGGATAATCTTAATGAATATTGCGCAAAAGGATGAATCAGTTTGTCTATGTTTCCAAGTTTATTAATCAACTTTGAAAGACCCATAAAATTCCAAACATGCACAGATAAATGGCTATTAAATTCTTTATCGACAATCAATAATTGACAATCCTCCAAATCCTTTGCCCAAGAAAACAAAGATTCATAGGCTTTACTAGAAATTATTAAAATAGAATGATTGGAAGCAATCAATTCATTGCACAATTCCTCAATAAAAAAACAATCTGTTTGCTTTAAAAACTGGTCTTTATATACAGTATTGATGGCTATATTCATGCTAAAATGGGAATAGATAGGATGATTCTATGAATGACTATACTAGTTTATATTCTTTAATAATTCTTAAAATTTCTGCAACACTCCAAGCTTGTGCAATACAACCTTTGGGCGTATTTGGCACATCAGCATCAAAAATTTCTGATACTGTTCCTACACAAGCTTCATCTAAATGATGGGAAAACTCTTTAATTACTTCTTTCGCTTGCGATTTTCCTTTGCTGCCTCTAGTTTTTACAAGTGCATCTATATACGCACCCAAAAGCCAACTCCAAACTGTTCCTTGGTGATAACTGCTATCTCTTTTAAATACACCTCCTTCATATTTGCCCACATAGCGCAAATCGTAAGTAGGTAATGTTTTTAATCCAACGGGGGTATATAATTTATCTTCAATTAATTTCAATAAAGACTTTGCCTCTTTCTCTTCAATCAATGCAAAAGGCAAACTGATAGCAAAAAGTTGATTGGGTCTAAAGCTGGCATCAGGTGCTTTGGCTTTATCAATTACATCATATAAATAGCCACCTTCTTCATACCAAAACTGTTTCCTAAATTGGATTTTTACTATTGCTGCCTTTGCTGCATATTGTGCGGCTTGCTCCATTTGGTGGTTTAAATGCAATACCTCGCTATAAATTCTCAAGGCATTGTACCAAAGTGCTTGCACTTCAACGGGTTTGCCAATTCTTGGTGTAACCACCCAATCGGCAATCTTCGCATCCATCCACGTTAATTGTTGTCCTGCTTCTCCTGCATTTAGCAATTCATCTTCATCTACCTTAATTCCATAGCGAGTGCCTTTATAATGCCATTGTATAATATCAGTAAATACAGGCAGAATGGTTCCTAATACAAATTCGGTATCTTTTGTGGCATGTAAATATTTATACACCGCAATAAAAAACCAAAGTGTGCCATCTACATTGTTGTATTGAGGGTCTTTTTCATGATCGGGAAAGCGATTGGGCAACATACCCATGCTTACACTATTGGCAAAAGCGGCAATAATCTTTTTTGCATCATCAAAACGATTGGTAACTAAGCACAAACCGGGCAAAGAAATCATGGTATCTCTACCCCAATCTGTAAACCAATGATACCCTGCAATAATGGTTTTTAGGTTTTCATCGCGCTTTACAATAAACTGATCGCTTGCCAAAACCAATTGTTTTACAATGGCATTATCTGGCTGCTTGTTTAATAAAACTTTTTTCCTAGTTACTTCTTTTTCAAATAATTGAATGGCATTTTTACCTGAAGGGTTTTCTGTAGAAATGATGATTCCTACTGATTGACCTTTCTTTAAATTCAAAGAAATGGTACCGTGATTGATTAAATCTTCTTTATAAAAAAGGCCTCTGTTCTTTTCTTCTTCATAGTAAAAATGATCAAACCAAGTAGGATTGTGCTCATAACTACTATTGGGGGCGCTTATGAAAATGGTGGGTGATTGTTCAAAGGGTTGATTACTGAAAACGCCATTCTCAAAGTCCACATGCCACCACAGATTGCTTTCTTTGTTTTGCAATTCGTGGTAATCTCTTGCAGCAATAAACGGCAACAATTGTAGTGAGAAAGCTTTTGGAGCTTTCACTACTGTATAAATTACCAAAGTAGTATTCTCCCCATGAACCATAGCAATTGTCTTTTTCAGCACAATGCCATTTACTTCATAGGTCCATTCAGGAAATAAATCATTCGTAAAGTTAGTAAGGTACAAATGACCAGTGGGACTGATAGCATCGCCAAAATGGTTTACGCCAAGTTCATAACATTCCTCTTGAAGAACAATTTTTTCATCTAGTTTAGACAAAAGCACCATGCGCTCAGTGGGCGGTAAAGTAGCTGCTACCAATAGACCATGATACTTGCGTGTGTTACAATTGATAATTGTAGCACTTGCCCAACCTCCCAATCCATTTGTTTCAAGCCATTCAAACTGTACTGATTCGTCAAATTGGGAAAGGGTCAACTTGTTTTTTTGCACCATAATGATAAAATTATTGAAATAGTTCTTTGGGAAATGATTGTTGGAGTTGCGTAAAAATAACAGTTAGAAGCATTGCTGCTGAAATAAATGTAAGAACTAGGCAAAGAAATATTATAAGTATGGTATTAATGCAACACTCGAGAAGGAGTTTGACTAGTTTGTGGTTGTTAATCAATTTACCAAAAAGAGAAAGGATAGTTCTTCGCAAACCTATAAGGTTTTGAAAACCTTATAGGTTTATTTACGGATTACAAATCCTACGATAGGGGTTTGTGATTGCAAATAAGGAACAGCAGGAGACGTTGCATGCAACATCTCTACATCATGTTGTTTATTAACGGATTACAAATACCGAACAGCAGGACTTGTCGAAAAGCTGGACTATTTAAGATCAGAAATAACTAGAACTTTTATTTCGCTTATTGATTTTAAATGTAAATCATTGGTAATAAAATATTCAGCAGAATTGACTTTTGCAGTTGCAATCTGAATTGAGTCGGGGGTCTTTAAATTGTATTTAGAACGAAGTTGAGCAGCCTCTTTTGCAATAGAAATATTTAAATCACAAATGTCAAGTCCTTTTGATGAAGTTAAAACATGTGTATACTTGCTTACTAAATCTTTGCGATTTTCACGTAATGGCTTTACTAATACTTCAAGTAGTGTTATTGTAGAAGTGATAGCTAAAATTTCATCATTATCAATTAAAGCAAATAGTTCCTTCAAACATTCTTGAAATTCACTATTCCCTTCTATAAAATAAATTAATGGTGCAGTGTCGAGAAATATATTTTTCCCTTTAAGACGAGAAATTACCATTGCCTTTCTTGTTCTATATATTGATCAATATTGGAATTCTGCCAAACCTCAGAACCCAAACCCGAAATAGATGACAGTTTGATGGTATTTGAAGGTTCATCGCTTTTTCTAACCAATGAAACTAACCTCTCTAACAAACTAAATTGTTCTGATTTATCAAGACGTTTAATTTGATTAAGAATATCTTGTACATTTAAAATCGCTGACATTTCTATTATTTTCTTTGTCAAATATAGTATTCAAACTCATAGTTATTAGATTGTTTGAAAGCATGTGTCTGACAAGTTTGTAGTTGTTATTAAATTCGCCAAATGAAAAAGGTTAACTCTATAATAATAGTCTTGTGCTTATTCTTATTTAGTTGTAATACTATTACACATTTAGATAATGATGTATTAGTATCAAAACAAACTGTTCAGAAATCCTTTAGGTTTAGTTTGAAGGAAAATCTTGATTCATTTAAAATTATTATGCCAAATGTTATTGACTGGAAGTGGTCAAACGAATATTTAGAAACACGTATCAGCCCAATTAAATTTATTGCTCAAAAAGAAGGAATACCTTCTTTAAATGAATTAAAAATGACAACATATAACTTACCAGATGTACAACTCTTTAAGATTAAATATAAGCCTAAATTATCTAATATAATCGACTCAATTACCTTCACATTTAACAGATATGAAGGCAGTTCAAAAATATCTTCTTTTGAAGTTTTTGAGCACGATGAAGAAATATTCAAAAAAATAAAAACATTGCCTTAATGCGCATACTAAAGTAATAGAAAAATTCGCTAGCCATATTAGATTTTATCGAGTGACGTGGATTAGCTGGGAAAACTAGGAATGAACTTAGCGAATTCCAGTTACAAACTGGTTTATTTGTTTGGCACTAGTGACCAGCTAAAGCTGAACACTAGCGCCAGTGGGAAGAAATACTGACATTAAAAGGCACAAAAAGAAATGGGACACGATAACTTGAATTTGTCAAAGTAGAATTAGTAATAGTTTAATTTGGCACACAATCACCATGTACATATTTTCCATCTATGATCAATTTACCTTTTTCATCATATTCTTTACAAACTCCATTAGGTTCTCCATCTTTAAAATTTCTCTCATACATAATGGTTTTGCCATCTTCATAGTAAGAAATGATTTTACCATCTTTTACATTTAAGTCATTATAACCTGGTGATGTGTAAAATTTCACTAAGTGTAGTTTACCATTTTCATAATTCTCTATCCATTTGCCAATTGGAAATCCATCTTTAAATACTCCTTGCATTAGTATACCACCATATTCCGAATAACCCTTAAATAATCCATTTTTTGTCCCATAGGAATCAGTGTAGTACGCCGCTTGAAGTTTTGTTTTAGAGTAATCCCAATATGTTTTTACGAGTTTTTGCGAAAAAGCATTTAAGGATAATACCAAAATTGCGATGGTAAAAATTTTTTTCATTGTTTTTTAATTTTGTTGTTAATAATATTAAGTTACTACCCCCATTAAGGTTAAAACAGTTAATATCTGTATTCATTAAGTTAACTTCACTATTCAATAATCTTAACTAATAGGTTTACTTCTTTTCTCAATAATAATGGTTAATATGCGCCACCTATTTCATACCATGTATTATCAGAAGCATCTTGGGTCTGTACCGTTTTTAAATTTGTACCATCAACCGAGCAGGAAAACAAATGTTTTTTACTTGAGGTACCTGTAGTATTATATGATTGATAGGCGGAAAAAAAGATGGTTTTGCCATCAGGGGATAGTTTTGGGTAACTCGAATAATACCATCCAGATTTAAAAGGGATTGCGAGCTTTTTTGCATTAGTACCATCATAGTTAACAGTCCAATATTCTGGCACTACCCCCATAGTATCAGCAATATATTGACCACTAAGATTGGATGCACCACTACCTTTTACGTTTGTAAATAAAATAATTCCAACTTGTTGGCTTCCGCCTGATGTTTGTGCATTTGCTGTTTTAGAACAACTTACTTGAAAGGCAATAATTGAAAGTGAAAGTGCGGTTAGCACCATTGAACCCATTAAGATTTTCTTCATTTTTATTTATTTTAAGATACAAAACTACCGTTCCCCACCTCAATCCCCAAAATCAAATAGGTTCAAATAAATTAGAGGTTAAGGGCGGCTTTTATAACGGTGTAGTCATTCATCATACACTTGAATATAAAAGGTTCAAAAAAGTGGGTATCTACCTTGTTAAATAGGTTTTTGGCTTTTTCATTTTGGTTTTGTAAGTGGTAGGCAAAAGCTTTGTACAATTGTAAGGCATTGGCTTGTTTTTCTAGCCAATGTTCATCTGTCTTGATGGGGTATTGGTCAAATAGGTTTACTATGGCAACTATCCAATCGTGTTTTTGTGCCATAAACAAATATCTTAGTAGGTATAGTGGGCAACCATTGTACTCACCGTTTAGCGATGTTGCTATACATACCAATCTTTTATAAAGGGCATCGTGTTTATCATTAGGTGAGTGTGCTTCTTCTATTAACTTTATGGCTGTGTATCTTTCCTCTACAATTATAAAGAAGGGTTTGGTGGGTTTTAGTGTTGCGATTTTTTTGTGCCATTTTTCGGCGTCTGCCTTTCTGTTATCCAAATAGGCTTCTTTGTATTTTATGGCATAATAAAAAGCAAGTGACTGTGTGTCTTTCTTGTGTTTGTGGTATTCATCCAACCACACACCATAGTAACCATTTAGATTATCCTCGTCCACAAAACTTTCTATGCAATACTGCACTGCCAATGGGTTGTTGGAATAGGTGGCTGCCAATGACATTGCCATTGTTTCATCTTCCCGCATAGCCAAACAAATGGCCTGTCCCAAATAATAAAAGTCGTACTCTTTGTGGTATGTCTTGTTGAAAAGGTTGGGAAATAAGAATAATTGCACGAAGAACTCTTTGTTCTTTTGTTCTATTGACAAACGGATTACGCTAAATATAAAGGTGTATATCTCTTGAAGATGCCCGAATTTAGTACACAAGTCATTTACCTTTTCAATGTCAATCGTTTTTGTTGTAATGATTATTGACAAACTATGATTTAGCAGATACTTGTCGTATTGTCTTGCATTTGCCAAATAATGCTTCCAGCTAGGGAAGCCGATAAACTTTGCCAATATATCAAGGATTGCTTTTGTTGGGTTGTTTTTTTCATTGCCATTAAACAGTCTTTTAAGTGTGCTATGGCTTATTCGTGTTCCACAAACACTTATAATCTCATCCTCTAGCTTTTTATATTCTTCCTTGGAAGATAGGCTTATGTTAGCCTTTTTAATTACTGCCTCCAGTAACCCTTTCAAGTAAATCTTATCTACATTTTCAATGGGTTTTGGCATAAATATTATTTTATGAAAGTCAAATATAAGATAGAGGCAATGATTAATAGGATTCCAGCCCATTCTTTTATTGTTGGCTTTTCTTTATAAAAAACAAAAGCTGAAACGATGGAAACAGGGAAAGTAAACATGCCCAATATGTTTAGTTCGGCTATGGGCAATTTGGTTAATGCAATGTTTATAAACAAAGAACCACCGATTAATAAAAGCCCTGCTACATAAAAATGAGGTATTTGTGTGAGTACTTGTTTTAGTTTGCCAAAAGGTTTAAACCCACCAATTAGCAGCAAAACAACCGAAACTATCCAAACTATAACCTCGATTATGACGCCGAGTGTTAAAGCGCCCATCCATTGCAGGGGTATCTTGAAAAGGGTATAGCCAACGCCCCAAAAGAAAGCGGCGAGTAAGGGAAGGATGATGGAACGAATATTGAAAGTGATATTCGTTGTGGTTGAATTACTTTTTAGTGCAATTAAAAGGACACCTATTGCAGCTATTACAAGACTGATTAGATGTTTGAATAAAAAGACTTCACCAAAGAAAACAACTGCTGTAAGTATCCCAAAGATGTTGATTGAAGAAAGTGATACGGCAACAGCTACTATCTTATGTTTTAAAGAGGGAACGAAACAGACCAACCCCAAACTGCAAACGATGCAGACTAGTAGGGTTTGTAGCCAATGATAATTTGAGAGGATTGATTTGTCGAGATAAACGAGAGGGGGTAAAGTGTTTGTTATATGTAAAACTATCCAAAGGGTAGATAGTAAAACTACCTTTAGATTTGCATTGTGTTATTTTAATATACTATTACTAATACTATTAGCTTTCTTTTTTGCTTCTTTTTTCTTTGTGAATGATGTTAATTTGTGGATAACTAAACTCATTATA
>Ga0114959_10000055_pt1 | contig 98797 bp, 107 predicted proteins | sample C_130625_EF_Meta_FD_87317 | JGI IMG/M metagenome (GOLD analysis project Ga0114959, IMG submission 87317) | Freshwater microbial communities from Lake Croche, Canada to study carbon cycling - C_130625_EF_MetaG | ecosystem: Environmental > Aquatic > Freshwater > Lake | place: Lake Croche, Canada...
CCACTAAACTTAATCCGCCGCTAGTGACCAACGCCTTGGATCCATCCGCTGAGATTTCGACGCCAGATACATCGCTGGCCAATTCTCGTAATTTCTTCGAATCCAAGTCATACGAAACGAGGGCTCGCGTCGGACTTCCGGCGATTAGCCCCGTCTTGTCGGCCTTAACCAACAGCATCTGGCCATCGATCCAGTACAGCTGGGAGTACTCCCCGGACGGTACGGGCGCATCGAACGCTCTTTCCTGGATTCCATCCAGGGTTGCGGTACCGGCGGCAGCCGCTGGCTTCTTGGTGGCATCCGCCGGTTCGTTACCTTCTTCATCCATTTTCGGCGCGAACGGCGATCCGACTTTCGGATCCAGTCCCAGTACGGTAACGGCAGTAGTTTGGGTTACGGCCATCCTTTGCGTCATGTTCAGCACGCTCGGCTCAATTCGTCGCTCAGCAATGTAGGCCAAATACTTTCCATCCGGACTGAAAGCCGGCATGGAGCACGACATTCCGTCTGGCGAGACTGCAGTTGCGCTCTTGGTCTGCCCATCGTAGACCACCACCTGCGGGTATCCGCCGGCTCGATTAGCGATAAATGCCAAGAATCGCGAATCCGGACTAAATGTCACCCACGCGGTGCCCGAATCATAGCTTCCAATAAAATCGGCCTGGTACGCCACGGTCACCGCTCCCGTCGTGGAATCGACAAGCAATGTCCGCCCATTACGATCTTGAGCCGCCAGGCTCTTCCCGTCGGGTGCCCATTGCAGAGATATGAAATTGCTTTTTATATCCTTGGTGAGCTGCCGAGGCGTGCCACCTTCGGCGTCAACGGTCCATACCTCGTTTTCTCCGGTGCGATCGGTTACGTAGGCAATCTTCTTGCCATCCTTCGACCACGCCGCCAGACTCGCTCGTGCGCCCGGAGTACCGTCGAGAATGCGATTCTCGCCGTTTTCGGCCGCCACACTTACGACCTGACCGCGCGCCGTAAGGACCACGCGCTTTCCAGTTGGCCCGGGGACGGAACTCGAGATTGCCGAAGCGATGGGAACCAGTTGAGGTCGGGCGTGAATGCGATCTCCGAACAACTGGAAGGACAACGGTTGGGATACCTTCGTCGCGGGATCGTAGAGGGCAAGAGTCGAGCCCGCCTCAAAAATCACCCGCTTCCCGTCCGAACCTGGATACCGCACCTCATTCTCCACGTTCCGAGTGACCATGGTCTGCTGCGTGGAACGCAGGTCCAGCCGCCACAAATTCGGGGTTCCGGATCTTTCGCTAACGAAGTAAATCGCATCTCCACCCCAAACTGGAGTTGTATCGGTGAACGAGCTATTGGTTAGCTTCTTAAAGCCACCCTTCAAATCGGTCAACCAAATCGCATCGGCCGCCCCACCTTCGTACCGAAACCAATTCATCCACTCCCGCGAATTCGGAACGTAGGCTAACCTTCCGTCGGGTAAGTAACTGCCAAATTGTCCTTCCGGTACGGGAACGGTTTTGACTAGGCCACCCGAAGCAGGCACGGAATACAACTTGAATCCAGATCCCTTGGTATTTCCGCGCGGAGACCGGTACAGAATGTTTTTTCCATCGGGAGTCCAGTCCTGGACACTGGCGGTGCCCGATTCCCATGTCAGTCGCCTCGGCTCCCCGCCATCAACCGAGATCGTGTAGACGTTCGTAATTCCGCTGTCGTACTGAGCCGAAAAAGCAATCGTCTTCCCGTCGGGAGAAAATTTAGCGTTAAATTCTCGCCCAGGAGCACTGGTTAGCCGGGTGGCAACCCCGGAGCTAATACTCGCTAACCAAAGGTCACCTTCGGCTGTAAACACCACGCGATCTCCAAAAATGTCCGGCGTCTGCAAAATCGCCGAACCCGGTGCCAAGAGCATCACACTCGCAAGGGCTAACATGAACCCAAATTCATACCAGACCGTTGGCCATATCACAGCGCATAACTCCAAAGTGGTGGTGAAGTTTTGGCAACTTCGAACGGAATTAGCAGAATTTGGCCCAAACGACCGAATCCTTCTTGTAATCTTCTTGGGTGCGCATCGTACTTGGATTTTTGGCGGCAGGACTGGCCGCCGCTTCAGCAGTCACGCTCAATACGCCCACCGGGCGGCGAGATTCGGCACCGGTCAACCCGGTGGTTGCCGTAACTGACTCGAAAGGGGCGGCAGGAGTCGTTGAAAAACCTACGTACGCAGAACACATCGCACCAATATTCAATCGGAGTTGCGTTAGCTGTCACCGCCCGGGAGAGGTAGCACCGTTCTCTTTAATGGGATATGAGAACGCCAAGAAGTGGGCGAACATGGCCCACAGCGTCACGGAAAGTAAGCGCATGCCGCCGTGGAAAGCCGTCGACGGTTTCGGTGAATTCAAGGATGCGAATCGGCTGAGTCCGGTAGAAATCCAGCTAATCAAGAATTGGGCGGCAACCGGTGCGCCCAGGGGCGATAAGCGAAAAGAGCCCAAACCTCCCGTCTTTAACGGAGGAGATTGGACCTTAGGCAAGCCCGATCGCATCATTAGCGCGTCGAAGCCCTTTAAATTGGGTCCGGAAGGAGCTGACGTATACCGAAATTTTGTCGTGCGAACGGATAGTAAAGAGCCCATCTATGTCAACGGCATCGATGTAAAGCCGGGAAATGCCAAGATTGTCCACCACGTCATCGTGTTCTTGGATCCCAATAAGAGTTCGGATCGGCTTCAAGCCAAGACCAACGATGGTCAGGATGGTTACGAAAGCGGCGAGGGTGGAGTTGGGTTCTTGCCGGGTGGCTCGCTTGGCGGATGGGCCCCTGGCGTGCGACCAAGATTCTTGGCACCGGGAACGGCATTTAAAGTTGCCCCGGGGAGCAATATCGTCATTCAAGTCCATTACCACCGATCGGGCAAGCCGGAAGAGGACTTGACTCGGGTGGGGCTTTACACGACGAAGGAGGCCCCCAAGAAAGAGATGGATATGGCTTGGGTCTTCAACTTCCGTGTAAATATCCCGGCAAATGAGCCCAACTATCGGCTCGAACAGACCTATCCCATCCCGGTTCCGATCACGGTTTATGCGACCATGCCCCACATGCACTTGCTGGGCAAAGAGATGAAGGCTTGGTTCGAACTTCCCGATGGTACGCAGAAACCTCTCGTCTATGTGGATGATTGGGACTTCAATTGGCAATTGATCTACAGCGTTGCCGAACCGATGAAAATTCCTGCAGGCAGCAAGTTGCGGGTGACGGCGCGCTACGACAACACCTCCGACAACCTGCGAAACCCGAACAATCCTCCCAAACGGGTCACTTGGGGCGAGCAAACTACGGATGAAATGTTCCTGCTAATCGCCTACTACACCCGCGATTAGTTTCGGCTTCCGGCTGAGACCGACGAAGGTCCCAGCCGGGATTTTATGCGGTGCCTTGAGTGTTGTATAGTCAAGTGATTGAGCATTGAGCAAGCATGGCTAGAAACCACTACGACACCCTAGGCATAAAGAAGTCGGCCGACGAAAAAGAGATCAAGTCGGCCTACCGACGTCTGGCCCGTAAGTATCACCCGGACGTTAACCCGAATGATCCTTCCGCCGAAGGCAAATTCAAAGAAGTCAGCGCGGCTTACGACGTCTTAGGCGACCCCGAAAAGCGGAAGTTATACGACCAGTACGGCGATAACTGGGAGCATGCCGAGCAGATGGGCCCGAACTTCGGCGGCGGTCAAACCGTGGACTTTGAAGGTTTCGGAAGCATCTTCGAAGGGTTATTCGGCGGCATGAAAGGCAACCCCGGCGTAAACGTTGGCGGATTTTTTCAGCGCGATGAGGCCGGCGAGGATGTCACCGTTAGTATCGAACTTCCGCTAGATTTCATCGACCGCGGTGGCGAAAAAACCATTCAGTACCAGACGATGGATCGTTTGCGTAGCAAGGGCACGGTAACCACGGTGCCGACCAGCAAGTCGGTTCCCGTAAAGATTCCCGCCGGAATTGAGGACGGGAAAAAGCTCCGAGTCCCCAAGAAGGGACAAGTCGGCAGTTCGGGTGATGCTGGTGACCTCTTTGTGCTCGTGAACTGGGCAAAGAATTCCACCTTCGAGCGGGTGGGCGATCACCTAGAAGTAGATGTGCCCGTTCCCTTTACCACGGCGGCCCTTGGCGGCGAGATTGAGGTGCCCACGTTACGGAATACCGTGAAAATGAAGGTGCCGGCCGGCCTGCAGTCTGGCCAGAAAATGCGTCTTAGCGGCCAAGGAATCAGTCGAATGAACGGCGGAAGGACAGATTTGATCGCCCGGGCGAAGATCACCGTACCAAAGAACCTGACCGACACCCAGCGGCAATTGCTGGAAGAGTTTCAGCGTCTTGAATCGGGACGGGAGGCCACGGCAAGTTGAGAAACGAAACCCAGGCGGTGTATATGATCGGCGTCGCCGCGCAGCTGTGCGATATCCATCCGCAAACTTTGAGACAGTACGAACGATTGGGGCTGGTCAATCCTCAACGTGTGGGCGCAAAGAATCGTCTATACAGCGACGCCGACATCCGACGCGTAAAGCAAATCCAGCGATTGACCCAGGACATGGGCGTGAATCTTGCCGGGGTTGAATTGATTCTACGACTGCTGGACGACATGGAGGAGATGCGCCGGGACGTTGACGCCCAGTTTGCCGAATACGTCGAACAGGCGGAGCAACGGATTCGGCAACTACTCGAGAATCCAAACATTCCCATCCGCGCCGACCAATCGCTACTGCCCGTGCCGCAGATAAAAACCAAACGAATTGGGCTGCTCTAGGCAGCCCTTGGTTGCAGCCCTTGGTTCAGAAGTCCGGAAAGTTTCGGGGCGGCAGGCAGTGGTGCCCCGTCTTTGCATCGTACTGCTGGTGATATTCCTCCGCGGCCCAGAACGGCTCCGCTTTCTTAACGGTGGTAACAATTGACTGCTTCCAGTTTTTCTGCTCCTCCGCGATGGAGTCCTTGATAATTGGAACCTGCTTCGAATCATAGAACCATATAGCCGAGCGATACTGCGGACCTACGTCTGGCCCTTGACGATCGCGAACGGTTGGGTTATGCCATTGCCAGAAAGCCGTCAATACCTTGCGGAGCGTCGTCTTCTTCGGATCAAATTCCACCAAGACGGATTCGGCATGACCGGTTCGACTGGTGCAAACCTGTTCGTACGTCGGATTGGCCACCGTGCCTCCGGTGTAGCCCACCGCGGTTGCCACAACGCCCGGAAGTTTCCGGAGCGTGGTTTCAGCACCCCAAAAACATCCCGCGCTTAATGAAATCAACTCGTTCCCGGGGCGAGGCTTGGGATTTGGATTTTTCAGTACTCCGCCGGGATCGGTTCCCGCCCCCGAAACGGGCTCCGTGGGAGGCTGCAAGCGTGCCACAGCAACGACGGCGATAAATGCCGCCAAACCCGCGGCCATGATTGCTTTCATAACCTAACTTACGCTCCGTACGGCGGAAGAATCACCAAACCTTTTGGCAAACCACACACTTAAATCGTTGAGCGAAGCCGCTGATATCTGGTGAGCCATCGGGTACTTCATCAGGCTCACTTCGTCTCCGAGCCAAGTTTCTGCGAGAAGGTCGACCGCTCGAACCGGGACAACCGGGTCGAGGTTGCCATGCTGGAGGAGAATCGGAACGTCGGCCTGCCTCGGCTCAAGACCCGGCAACGGCCAAGTGCTCAACAAAATCAGACCGGAAACCCGATTTGGAAACGCTCGGAGGATTTCTTGCGCGATGATTCCGCCCTGGCTGAAACCGAGACAAACCACCGGCTCATTTGGCAACTGGTTGATCACGTATCTTCCGGCCGCTTCAATTTCTCCCGGGTCGGCCACGAGACTTTCCGATTCCCAATCGATTTCGAACCACTGATATCCATCACCGTAACGGCTGGGAGCTCGAACACTGTAGATGGGGTGCGGCGGCGAGAATGCGGACGCCAGCCCCATCAGATCATGCTCATCGGCCCCAAGGCCATGTAGAAAAACGATCGGAGTCCAGGAATCCCCAACCGCTTGCCGGATCACCATATTCGAATGCATCGTGGATCCCAGTCTACAATCCAGGAGTTTGGTAGTTTCCGCATTGGATTCGAATAAAAATCACTCAGATTTCGTCTATTGCCGCTATCCTAATATAGTATGAAATGGGCGGATGTCAACGGCATCCGGCGATTCTCGCCGGATGCCGTGCATGCGGTGTTTCCTTGGATGTTGATTGGTGTTGCGTCTTTTGCGGCGGGGCTTGTGGCCTTCATTTTTCCAAGGGCGGTGGCCAAGGTGGAAAAACAGGCGGTGGCGGCATCTGCCCCTGCCGTGATCACACCAACCGTGGTGAAATTGAAGTTAGTAGATCAGGGTCGTGGCAGCTTCCGAAAGATTGACGATTTGATGACGCCGTTCATTACTTCGGCCGAAGGCGGTGCCTGGGCACAGTGTTCTGCCATCGACTCTAACGGAAAACCGGCCGATCCGACCACGTTGCCAATTGGTGGAATGCAGTTGGTATTTAACGGAAAAAAGCGACCAATTGCGACGAGTATCACGCGTGACGCCATTTACGTTCAGATTCCCCGAGTGTATGAAAAGCCTCCCATTGGAGCTTCCTTTGCGGTGCGGTACCCCTCCACGATTCAGCGATTAGCACCGGATGTCATCGGAACGCTGCATGATGCCGCACCCCCCGATCCTCGAACAAAGATGGCCGCCAAGTGGTTGCAGACGGTTCGAGGAGATTTTGTGCAGGTCGCTCCCGACACCGGTCGGGTTGCCCTGACCGGGTCCACCTGCAAAGATGGAGTCATCACGGTTCGACCTGTCGGCGGGCTCACCGTGAGGAGTTTCGACGATGGAACCCGTGCCATTGCCAACTCGGTGGAACCAGATCAAATTCCGGAACTCTGGCGTTTTCCATACTTTCAGGCCAGGTTCGCCAACGCGGAAGAAACCATTACCGCCATGGTGACCTATCTGATTCGTGAACCCGTTGACAAAGTAATTGAGCTTCCCCCGCTTCCGGTTAACATGCACTTCGGTCAGCCCTGTGCGGAGCCAACCAACGGAGTGTGGTTTGCCCCGTCTCCCCGGGTGCAGATTCGATTAGGAAATAATCCACGGATTCCCAAGCGGACGCCGCGCCACGTTAACAACACCGTACTCATCCCCGTGCTGGTCTACGGCACGTACTCGAACCTGAAATTGGAGTTGCAGTACTCAGATATCGATCGATTGCCTTACACATTACAGCTAGACGGCAATTACACGACCCAAACGGCGCCCCGGATTGTTGGACGGAATACATCGGCGCCGATGACCGATACCGTCATACGAGGGCTGAAAATCCACGTTACGGGAACCACTTACCGAGCGATTGCGTCGGAAACGAAGGAATATAAACTGGAGCGTGATATCGACACCTCGCTACCCACCTACGGATTCCGACGAGGATGAAAAAGCACGCGTTTACGCTCATCGAACTTTTGGTGGTGATTGCCATCATCGCCATATTGGCGGCAATTTTGTTTCCTGTTTTTGCGCAGGCAAAGGAGTCGGCCAAAAAGGCAAGTTGCCTGAGCAACCTCCGGCAAATCGGAATGGCCTTCCTGATGTACGCGAACGACAGCGATGACCGATATCCCGACCGGCAAGATTTGAAAGCCGCTGACTATCATCCGTGGGTAGGTTGGCCGCCGTCAGACCCTCGCGGCGGATGGGCCACCGTAACGTTGGGAGAGTACGTCCGAAATTCAAACCTTTGGTCTTGCGCCAGCGTGGAAGGCAGCGTGATGGGGAACATTCCGCAAGTTAAGCAGGAGAATTCTCGGTACTGGTTCTGGCGGTTTGATCAGTACCAAACCCGCCCTCTGGACAACTTTTGGGGAAAAACCCCAGATGAAGCGCTGAATGATTTGATTCAGTCTGGAAATCCCACGGTAGGCAATCCGACCAGTGTCTCCGATGTTGAACTGGCAGTGGACCCATACTTTCCTCGCACAATACCGACGGTGAAGCTAGAGTTGAAAGGAGTGTCCGTTCACTTCGGCGGCCGCAACCGGGTTTTTGCCGACGGTCACTCGAAGTGGCTTCGCGATATTCGATTGAAGCCTTGACGGCTATCGGCGTTCAAGCCGATAGACCAGTGTCGCGTCGCCGATTTGCCAATTTCCATCACACCATTCCGGCCATCCATCCGGGCGGAATTTTGTGTGAAGCCATAGAAATCCTGATTCCGTACCTTTCGCCACCGGAACCTTGAACGTAACCTCCGGCCACCCCGTCGGCTTAGCGAGCGAAAATCCATTAATGAGAAATCCATCCAGGCTGGTAATCGGCTGATTCGCGGCCTCCTTCCGGTTTCCTATCCGCGGTAACCAGAGGGCACTCAGCGGAAGGCCACTCGCTCCCAGCCCCTCGGCAAAAGATGGAGTCTGTAACCAGCCAGTCCTTTCGGCATTACTCACCAGAGTCATAGAAATGCCTGGTCGAGAGAAGCTTTGAGCTCCGGCTCTGGAACGTATATTCGCGACGGTAAAGACGAACCTAGTCTCCTTGTCGATCAGGACCGTCTTCACCGTGACGTCATATTCCATGCTGTACTCGTCCAAACCCACGGTAGATTCCGCCCGCAGGCGATAACGGCGTAACTGGCCGACTTTCACTTCGCGAAGCAGCGTCAGTTCCTCCAATGCCCCGTGCTGGCGAAGAATCTCTATTCCAGCCGCAAAGAAGGGCGCGAGTAGCATCTCTAGTTAGTTTCCTGGAACGTGGTAAGGAACCCCGGTCAGCAGCCACGGCTCCGCTTTTGCCCCCTTCAGGTTCACATCAAAGAAGTGACGAAGCCGCATTGCGTAGTCTTTCATATTGCCGGGTTTTACGAGACCGTGGTTCTCTCCGGGATACACCAGCATCACCATTTCTTTCCCTAACCTTCGCAAGGTGTTATAGAGATAGATTCCTTGGTGCCAATCGACCGCACCATCCGCATCGCCAAAAGCGATCAGCAACGGACCCTTACGTTCTTTGGCGCGCCACACGGCGGAGTTTTCGAAGTACTTATCCGGCATATCCCAGAAAGGTTTCGCAAACCGCCCCTGACTGGATTCCAGGATCTCTGCATCAGGTCGGCCCGCATTCCAGTAAATGGAGTTGTACATCGATGTCAGTTCGGTGAGCGGCGCTCCCGCAACGCCTGCCTTAAAGACTCGCGAAACCGTGGTGACAAACGCCGTTTGGTACGCCCCCCATGAATGCCCCATCAACCCCAAACGATCTCCATCCACTCCGACCTTTTTAGCCAAAACCGCGGCGACCGCTGGTTCCAAACAATCCTTGGCATCGATGCCAGGTTGACTTTGATCGCGGTAGGCGATATCCGGTTTGAAGACAAAATAGCCGGTCTGCGAAAGGACCTGCTCGTTGTATGCGGATTGCTCGATCGGACGGACAAAGCGGTTGAGCTCGTCACTCAGTCGCTCGTAGATATAGGTCACCATCGGGTAGCGCCGATCTGGCGAATAGTCCGCCGGATAGATAAGAATGCCCTGCAGCGGCAGTCCCCACTTCGATTTATAATTCACGATCTCGGCCCGGCCCCACTTTGCGTCCGCCAGCTGCGGGTTTGTCCGGCTCACCGGCTTGGCGGCGGTGAAAGCCGTATTACTGATGTAGACGTTGGGGGATTCGGCAAACGTTTGCAAGGTGAATTGAACCCGGTCTGTACCGGGAGCCTGTTGAAGACTGCCGATCGCCTTATCAATTTGAAACACTTGCTTGAGTTCTTTTCCAGGCTCCAGTCGGGCGACCCCGGTCGCTTTCGTATCTCGGTCAAAAGTTTGAAAGACGTACGGATCCGACGCTATTCCACCATCTTCCCGGTTGAAGACATCGCGGTACTGATACCGAATCCGATCTTTTCGACCTGCGGTTAGTTTTGCAATTGCGCCGGTCTGCGGACGGTATTCGTACAGATCATAGCCATCGGAAATGACGGCTTTTTCATCATCCGCCAGCCAGTCAATGCCGCCTGCCGGTGGTTTTTCGGCCACTAAGTGATCGTCTTCCGCATCCTCAAACGTCGAAGGTGCCTTCGCGAGGGGATCACTCGTTCGTCCGGTTTCGGCATCATAGAACTTCCACCGCTTGTCCTGGAAATACCCGACGTAGCGTTCGGTCCGAGAAATGTCCGGGCCGAACGGACGGGCGGTCAAGACCTTCGTTTTGACACCTGTCTCCACGTTGATGGCGTAAGAATCACTCACTGACCATCCGTTATTCGCCGCGGTGATGTAGGGCGTCGGATCTACCAACCAGACGGTCTTCAGATCGTTGATCGTCGTCGCTCTCTGCTCTCCCGAAGTCGAAAACAGCTTAAAATCAGATTCGGCAATATTCCAAACCGCCAGCGAAGTCTCGGCGACCTTGCCCGATAGTTGTCGCTTTTGCTGGGGCACAATCCGGAGGTCCTTCGTATTCCAAATTTCAACATCGGAGTCCTTTTCCGGATCCAACGGTCGCGGCGGCTTCCTATCTGCCCACGCTTGGATTCCAAAAGCAACTCGGCTACCATCGTTTGAAACTTCAATTCCACGATATTCGGCGATACGACTGCCAGCGGGCAATACTTTGCTGGCGGATGCCACAAGCTGAGTGATCTTTGGCGCGTTCGAAGTGGCATTCGCCACCACCTCCACATTGTAACTAGCCCCTAACTTGTTTTCCTGCTCCTTCCCGAACATAAACCCTAACGTATCGGACTTTTTCGACCACGTTAGGCCCGCCACCGTTTCCTCACCGGACCAAACTGGACGGAGTTGCAAGGTACGCAGGTCCAACAGTTGCACCTGAGACGGACCGGTTTCCCCGTCAATTTCTAGTGCCAAAAACGTGCCGGTCGGATTAGGGACCGCGTCGGCAACGTTTCCGAGGGTCAAAGTTACGCCGGACATGGCTTCGATAACCGACAATTCGCCGGCGCCATCCTTCTTCCCTTCCTGCCGCTGGTGGGCAGCCAGCAAAATTGGCTTGTCTTTGATCCAGCGCAACGATTGCACCGCATCCAACGTCCTTTCCGCGCCATCGGCGAGCCGCCGGAGCCCGAGCTTGGTGCGAATCGGCTTCTTCTCCTTTCGCATCTGATCGGCCACCGCCTTGGGCGGCGCGATGAGATAGGCGGCGAACTGGCTGGTATCGTCGAAAGCGGCGGCAGCGCCATTCAGCACCTCAAACTTGATCGCCGAATCGTTTGCCCGGATGGTGGTGCGGGAATCGCCCTCTACCGGCACGGTGGTGAAAAGACTCCACCGACCGTCATTCGAAATCTTCGGGGAAACGACGGTTTCAACCGACTTCCACTCATCCGTACGCAACAACCGTTTCGCCTTGTCCGACTTGGTTGCCGTCTGTGCCAGCGGGAAGGAGTTGATGTTCCCCCCAAAAGTCCCTAAGCTCGGCAAGAAACCTAGGCTCGCCGCGATCGCCGATAGAAGCATTGGTCCCAGTTTAGCGAAATTGCCCCGTAGCGAGCCCAAAATGTAGCCGTGAATCAGCATTCACGGTTTTTGATTCCCGCGTTCTTCGGGATTTCGGTTGCCTTTTCCGGCCGATCTTTCGCCCAGCAGATCTCACCCGACGCCGTTTACCAGGCGCTCCGCACCGATTCTGTTTGGGTACATCCGTTGGCGGCTAACAAAGTAGACGTTTCCGCAATTCGGGATGTGGCCAATCGGACCGCCAACCAGCCGCTCAAGGTACTGGTAATTCCGCAACTCGGAGCAAAGTATCAGCGAAGCGGGAAGGAACTTCGTGGGGTTTACGCCGAATGGCTCTTTCGGCAACCCCTCAAAATGCAGAACGGGACGGTGATCGTCCTAACCAAGCGTGGTATTGCCGCGTTCAACCCAAATGTGCCGCGGGCTGAACTGGGACAACTAGGGGTGGATGCGGCAAAGCTCGCAACCTCAAATAGTTTTACACCCGCAATCGTAAGCCTGGCCGAAAAGACGGCCAGTGCAGCAGACGCGAAGTCTCCCTCCGCTGCTTCCCCGGCTCCAATCGATGCCTCTACTACTGCCGCCAAACCGGAGAAAAAAGGTACTTCCAACATCTGGCTTTTCCTGGGTTTTCTGGGCCTCGGCGGCCTGGGGTTCTGGTTGGTGAAACGTGGCCAGGCTCAGCAAAAACTAAGGGCACCTCTGGTGGCGGCAAACGAGGAAATCATAAACGGGATCAGCTACCTGGACAGCTACGATGACCTCTTGCCCGACGCTGCCTCCAACCGTTCCCTAAGATCACATCGCGAAGCCGCAAATGACGCGTGGAGCGCTCAGACTGGACTTATCAGCCGCGTCAAAAGTGCCATTGACGCGGAACCGATCCGGCGCCAGTTTGAAGTAGCACTGCGCGAGATAAACGAAGGAAAGAACGTTATTGCGGCGAGCACGGGTGGTACACAAACCAGCTTTGTCCTTCCGGACTCTTTGCAAGCCGTTGACCAGGCTCGTTCGCCCTTGTTCGACCCGCGACCTGGAGTTTGCTACTTCACCGGGATGCCATCTGATCAATTACAACCGGTTGAGATCGCGATCAATGGGCAAAGACGCACCGTCATGGCGTCCCCCCAAGCAATCCATAGTTTGCAATCGGGGCAGCCGCCCCAAATTGCCGGTGATCAAGTTCAAGGGCAATTCTTGCCGTGGTATCGCGTGCCCGGCTACAACCCAGGGTATGGCCCCCAGACTTACGGAGGCTTTGGTTCCGGATCCTTCTTTAGCGACATGCTAATGTTTTCCGCGATCAGTAGCGCTTTCAACGGCTGGAACCACTCCGGTTACCAGTCCGGAGACAACATCACGATCAACAACTATGGCGACAGTCAGTCCGCTGGAGACGGCCAGTTCGACACCGGTGGCAGTTTCGATGCTGGATCGTTCGACACCGGTGGCGATTTTGGCGGAGGCGATTTTGGTGGGGGAGACTTCGGCGGGGGCGACTTTGGTGGCGGTGATTTTGGCGGTTAGTTGTCAGAAGTCGACTGGCCGCAGGTAATACTCGCCAATGGCGCTACTAGAAAGCATCGCCACGGTCGGCAGTCGTCGTTTCCAGTGAGTACCGTCAACCCGCCGGAAAGTGAGAGCAACTTCATCGGCGGGAAAGCCCATTTCCACTAACTTCTCTTGGGTGTAACCCTGAGTCATGTAGTAGAGAATTCGATCGGCCTTCGCGTAGGTGATTCCGAAGTCGCTTTCGTCGGTCTGTCCTTTCACAAGGTCCGCGCTCGCCGGTTTTTGGATAATCGGCTGCGGAACGCCAAGGACCTCGGCCAGTTGCCATACCTGCGTCTTGAATAGGTCACCAATCGGGTTGATCGGGGGGGAATCGTCGGCGTGCCAGGTGTAGTAGCCGAAAAGACGCTCGGACTTGTTTCCGGTGCCAACGGGTAATCCACCGACTTTCGCGCTTTGGTCAAAAATCGTGCTCATCCGGCATCGGGCGCAAACATTACCTAAGCGGGCCGGAGAAATTTCGGACTCGTAGCTAAGAACATATCCATCTACCATGGCCGTGATTGGGAGCGTCTCAACATTGATTCCAATGTCATCCACCACCAACTGGGCATGATCCAGCGAATCTTGGCTGGAGATTTTGTAGGGCATTCGGTATGCAAAAACGTTCTCAGGACCAAAAGCCCGCGCCGCCAGATAAGCGACCACCGCCGAATCGACGCCTCCCGAAAGACCAAGGACCGACTTATTGATCCCGCGACGCCGTGACATCTCGTCGCGCAAGAACCGCACCAGCCAGTCGGCCACCAACTGCGCATCAATCTTTAGGGGATCATCACTTAAGGCGTCGAACGCCGCCGCTCGTGTAACCGAAAGCCTCATACCCATAATCTACTTCATGGCCGAACGTCCTATTGCTCCTGAGCTACCGGAGTAAGTTTTAATGAGGTAACTCCTATGTCGAATACCACCAAAGTCATTCTTACGATTATCGGCCTTGTCATCGGTTTATTTGTGGTGATCAAGATCGTCGGTATTGTCGTTGGAACCCTGATCACGCTTCTCACTCCCATCATCGTGATCGGCGGGCTGGGATACTTGGGCTACTGGTATGTCACCAAGAAGGCAATCGGCCGTTCCGATCGCCGATCGCTTCCTTGACTTAACTCAATCGCGGTAAAACGCACACATGGCGCTTGCCGCGATCGTTGCCCTGGGAGTACTCCTTCCGCTTCCAAGTATTGAAAGGGACGAATGGGGGGTGCCCAGCGTGGTTGCAGCTTCCGAGGCCGAAGGCTTTCGGGGCCTAGGGTTCGCCGTTGCCCAGGATCGGATGTGGCAAATGGAGATGAGCCGGCGGCTCTCGCGCGGATCCATGAGCGAGGTTTTGGGACCGTCCTACGCCACCGCTGACCGAGAGACCCTGAAGACTGGCTATACGGATGTTGAACTGCAGGCGCAGTTTGACGCGCTCCCGGCCCGGTTGCGCGCGGACTACGAAGCCTACGCCGCGGGAGTCAACGAAAGGATTTCGACGCTTCCGCTTCCCGACGGATACCAGGCGAATGGCTTCACCCCGGCCCCGTGGACCGTCTTAGACTCGGTCGCCATCAACATTAATCTGCTGCAGCGGTTTGGCCGAGGAGGAGCGGGCGAACTGCGAAATCTGCTTCTTCTCAAGTACGCCGAATCGAAGCCCACCGTAAAGCCCCGAAAGTTTGATTTCTTTGATGACTTCGTTTTCACCGACTCCTCGGGATCGTTGCCAACCTTAACTCCGGGAGACGACACCAATCCGCGTATTCCCTTTCCGAAATGGTCACGGCGGGATACCGAACGACAGTACGATTCCCTGCCGCCTCTCGGGTTGCTAGACTTGGCCGGAGCGGTGAAAGTGGCAGAAAAGACCGAAACTCGCATGATTGCCGAGCGAATATCGGCTCCATTTCACACCGGTAGCTACGCGGTGGTGGTGAGCGGAAAGCTCAGCCAGACCGGCTCCCCGCTGTTACTCAGCGGACCCCAAATGGGCTTCTCCAACCCCAGCGTGGTGCACCAAATCCGGATGGACTCGCCAACGCTGAAATTTGAAGGGATGGACGTTCCCGGCATTCCCGGCGTGCTAGTAGGGACAACGCCGAATATTGCCTGGGGACTGACCACCGGGGTGGCCGATACCGAAGACATGGTTGTCGTCCGAGACCAGCAGAAACTCACCAAGACCCCGCGCATGCTTCGAGTGAAGGGTCGTGCCGATGAAACGGTCGACCGCTGGACGTTGGGCATGGATCCCGTGGTCTTGAAGCGAGATGGGTTTGCGATCGTGCAAAAGTCGGCCTTTCGCAACGCCGAGCTCCAAAGTTCGGCTGCGCTCGATTCGGCTTGGCGAGCCCGCAATGGCAACGAGTTTGATCGCGCGCTTCGGAAAACCACCCTAAACTTTAACGCCTTTTGGGCCACCCGGGATGGTCACATCGGTTGGCGCTACTGCGGCGAGTATCCCCTTCGTAAATCTGGGATCGATCCTCGGTTGCCGATCGAGGAGGCCCAAACTTGGACGACGGTTGCGACCCCCGATCAGATGCCGCACGTGATCGATCCGCCTAGCGGAATCCTGTTCAACTGGAACAACCGTCCCACCGCTTGGTGGCCGAATTCCGACACGCCGGCGTGGGGCTCGATATTTCGGAATTCTGAGCTGAAATCCGCGCTCGGCCCCGCCCCCTACACTATCCAGCGTCTCGAACGGGCGACGTGGCAAATCGCCCGCACGGACGAAACGTGGCCTTCGTTTGCTCCGTTCACCAAGTCTGATCCAAAGTTGAAGGCTTTCGACGGGTGGCTCCTGGATGGTTCAGACGTGGCGCCCTACTACCGTGCCTGGCTCGATCGGCTCCGGCGGGATTTGTTCGTGGATACCACGGGCGATTTTCTGGGTGAATCAAACTTTCGCTTGGTCGCCCAACCGAGTGTGATCCTGCGGGCCCTTACCGGACGGACGAAGGTCGATTACCGCGGCGGTCGGGATGTGCCCGCGATGGCTACGAAGGCCCTCGCGGAACAGGAGTTTCGCCCCTATCAATCGGGGCGAATCCCGAGTCCCGACCAGATTCCCGTCCCCTACAGTAACCGAGGCACTTACATTCAACTGGTGCAATTAGGCCCGAGCGGCGTAACCGGAAGAAACGTTGCCCCACCCGGGATTCGAGAATCGGGGGAGCACGCGGCTGATCAAGCCAATCTCGCCCGCACTTGGACTTACCGCCGGATGCTTGGCTGGAAATAGGACCTTGGTGACACCGGGTAAAATCTGGGTAAGTGCTCTGGTCGTCTAGCGGTTAGGACATCGCCCTCTCACGGCGAAGATCGCGGGTTCGAATCCCGTCCGGAGTACCAAACCCATTCCTTCATCGTAGCTAGATTGGATTGAGATTCCGCGCTATGCAGAGAATCGTCACGCCCTCCCGTAGGAACCACCCCATAGGGAGTACCACTTCAGAATGGATTTAGGCTAAGTTTGCCCTATCATTCGCTTCAACCCGTAGGCGCGGATTTACGTACTTCACTTCGAATCGCTCGCAGATTACAGGGGTATCGCTTTCGAACACCCGGCCAAGCCGCATGCATTCCCGGCCAAAGTATCTTGTATGGCCTTCCATCCACTCACGAAGTGAGCCATCACCCTCCCCTTCGATGGCCGCAAATTTCTCCGTGACCTCATTGAATTTCACGACCTCGACTTGAGTGGTTTCGATCACACACATGGGTTCGCCATGCCAATTTGTTACGATGCTGAAATATCCCGGCTGGGGCAAGGCCTTATTCTCGAATTCATAGGACCAAAGCAGAGAGGCCGTGGCTCGCTTTATCCCGGCGATCACGAGATTGCCAAGTTCATTAGCACTACTCTCGTGGTCATCAAAGTGGAAGACCTCGTAGAGACGTGAAGTTGGATCTGAAATCGAGTTCGACGCAAAGCTGATCCAAAACGCGTGAACCGGCTCCGTAAGACTTTGACCAACTAACGTTTTAGATTCCATAAATTTTGCCCTGAGCCGAAGGTTACCAGCGAAATTTTCGCCCCCCATTGAACGCTAGGCGATGCGATGAGGCGGGTACTGGGGAGTAGGCAGAGCTTGGTTCCTCGAATTGCTGGCCAGCTCTTGCCTAGCCATCTCACATCCTTCGCCTTGATTGACGGCAGGACAGTGGGAACCAACGTTGACCCGCCGCAAGCTACCGATCGCAAATCGTCGCTTGCGGCGTACGAAATTGGCGAAGTTTTGCGGCTTCGCCGCTGTAGCGGTGCGGAGATCGATCAAGGCCCTAGCATAGACCTCCCGCTCAAACCCTAGGCCGACACGCCATCCGGTTACCGAGCATCAGGCCAAAGGATGAGGGGTGAAGGCTTGCCGTACACCGTCACCGCGACGCCAGCCAGGAGAGGATTGCAACGGCAACCAAGCCTGCCAAGCCAACGATAAGCCCCGCCACCCGGGACTTCTTCAGATAGAACAAAATTCCAAGGCCGGTTACGGAAATTACGGTCAGAAACACCGCACTGATGTCGATAACCCAGGCCCAAGCCGCGCCAGAATCCCGGCCGCGATGAAGGTCGTTCATCACTCCCAGCAAACCTTGCTCCACCGTCGATAGTCGACATTTCACCGAATACGGCATGAAGAATAGCGTCGCGGCTAATGCCGGTGCGGCTGAAAAATCTGTGATCAGGATGATGAATCCGATGTCATACCTTGGCACGAAAGGCACTCAAACCGCGACCCACTGGAGAATCCGCCATGGCACGCTGGACCGCGACACCTCTCTCGCTATTCCGGTAATCCTGGCCACAAAACTCTCCAATCTTGGGTTGGATGTCGATTTGGCCCTCCCGTGGAATACGCCGCACTCGGGCGACTATGACCTAGATCAATTATTTGCCTGGATTGACCATCGGGCCAAGCCGTGAATGGCTGAACGAGTCATCCCTTGAGTCCAGTCGAGGGCGGGATCCTTCGTTAGGATCCCGCCCGACCGGTTCGATCGTTGATTAGCCGAAAGAAGGTCGCCATGTCGGTGAAGCCGTAGAGTGACGCGGTCGTAAAGAGAACGGTCGCTCCGCCAATCGTCTCCCTAAGCGAGGCATCCCATTCCAAGATTTTCTCGGTGGAAAGATCGGCGCACTGCCGATTCAGGAAATAGCCGAGGCTAACGTGAGGCGTAAATGTCTTATCCGCCCCGACGCCGTAGGTACCAACATACTCCTGGCTTAGTCGAGCCCGGGAAGCTCGAAATTCTTCAAATAGTTCTGGATTCAGCGGATTGAGTTGGATTGCGACCACGCTGCCCCATCGACGCAGCCGACCATAGCTGAACTCAATATTCCATTCCCGTTCGACGAGTTCATGAGAATGGGCACGTTTCAAAAAGTCCGCTTCGAATCCATCGGCCGACGGCAAGCCATCCAGTGTTTGTTTCAAAGTGTCCCGCAGGCTGTCTTCACACCGATCAAGATCGCCGACGTTTGCCACGTCAAAAGCGGTGACGTGATATGACCCGAATGGCAGGGCACAAAATCCGTGATCCAGAAGCAATTGGTCTGGATCGAGCTGCCGCATCCCTTCCATCGCCCCGGAAAATAGAGACGTCGATGCGGATCGACCCAAATCCACCGAGAGAAAATCCAGTGCCTCATCCGTTCGAACGCAGTCTTCCGGTGGGTCAAACAGAACAGAAAATCCTGGAAACCTTGCCCAACGCGGCGACAATCCGGCGATCTTCATTGTATTGATCGTGATCATTCCGGCAGGATACCGAGCGAACGTCCGGAAGCCGCTTAAGTGTTTTCGGCCGTAAAATCATAAAAAACGCGGAAGCGATTTCCATCGGGGTCCGCGACGGTGAACTCTCGCAAATTCCAAGGCATATCTTCCGGGGCGGATATCACAATTGCCTCCGCCGCATGCCAAAGATCGAACAATTCGTCGGCCGCCATTCGGCTCTCCACGTTAATCCAAATGATCACCGGACCGCTACCGAAGCCCGTGGCCGCGCGAAAGGTGGGATTGACCAGGAATAGTCGACAGTCCCCTTTCGAGACGCCGGCGATACCACCTTCTTCCCCGCCCCAATCAAGCGTAAAGCCGAGGCACTGCGAATAGTAAACAACGGCAGCATCAATGGATCCCACCGGAATTTCTGGAACAGGCTGCGGAAATCTCATGGCTAATCTTGTATGTCGTGGACGGCAATAGAAAGATCATTCGCTGCCCATGGCGAACGGCAGATCTCCTGTTCCGGCATCTTGTTCGCCATTCTAGAGCAGAATGATGAAATTGGATAGCCCCTCTGCCTGACGGTTCATTCATGCAAAGTCAGTTCACTGAAAATCTCCGCGCATTCCCGGGACTTTGATTCTCAACGGAGACCTCCTGTAATCGTGTCGTTTCTACCATGGCACGGAGATCTGAGCCCGCTGAACGACTCGCAGTTAGCCTGCGACAGGTTCATTCCGTCAATCGACCCCATTCCGATCTGATCGCACCTCAGTGATCGCACTTCCGCCCGATGACCAGCATGAAAAAATAATGACCATTTCAGCCTCGGTTAACAGCCGCCTTTTTATCGAGCTGACCCGCCGGAATGTTGGTGCAGCGATCGAATCCCGCTAGCGTTTCCCGGACGACAACTATCAAGTTTGGCGTCGGTGTACGATGTTTGGCAACGTCCCCACCCAAACCTGCTTAGCGTGGGGGAGATCGTGGGACACGTCGCGTATGGGGAGGCAACCTGGCTTTTACCCGCGCGGGTTGGCGGAGCTACCGTTTCCAGCGTATTCATCGACCAAAAGTTTCGCTACTACCTGCGTCAAATAGCAGATCCGGTAACTTTGGATATGGGAGCGAAAGCCGTGGCAGCAGAGATATCCCGAGTTCACGAAGAGATTCGAGCGTCGATTTTGGTTCTAGACCCAAAACTAGAAGATTCGTTTCCCGGAGACACCACCATATCTTGGGGCGATCGAATCAAATACATGATTTTCCACGTGGGCTACCATACGGGACAGATCTACTCCGTGCGGCACATTTTCGGTCACAAAACCGAGGACAACTAGTAGACTTCCCTCTACCTAACCGGATAAATTACAGACGTGACGGATTTAGAGCTTCTCATTTCGGCCCTCGACGAAGGGCATCGGGAGTTGGTAATTGCGCTGGAAGGATTACCCGACGAGGATGTGTGGCGTCGTCCACACGCGAATTTACTGAGTGTGGGGGAGATTGTCGGCCACGTGGCGTACTGGGAAGCGGGGCGGCTGGCGAGCGCACCCGACGAAGGATCAACCATTGCGAGTCCACTGGTGGATCGGGCGTTTCGGTACTACACGGGTCAACTTGGACAGCCCGTGTATTTGCAGCTTTGTTCGGCTCAGCTGATCGCAGAAATACAGCGAGTCCACTCCGAGGCTCGCGTGTCACTTATCGCGCTGAACCCCGGGCTGAGTGATCCGTTCCCGGGTCCGTTTCAGAGCACCTCGAAAGACTGTTTGCAATATATGGCGTTCCACGTGGCGTATCACACGGGTCAGGTCTACTCGGCCCGGCATATCTTCGGACACGCCACGGAAGATAACTAAGCAGCGATGGGGCCTAGCCGGGTCCCCAGCCGTCGGGAAAGTTGCTGGTGAACCATTCGATGTAGTCGGTATCGAAGGTTTCTCCGCCGATCTGATCGACGAGCAAAACGACTTGCCCGCGATGGTAGGCGGCGTGCCCAATGAGTTGGAAGAGTTGGGCTTCTAGGCTGAGACTCCAATTTTCGCCATTGTCGGAGAATACAAACCGACCGTCCACCTTGGCATCGTCGGCACCATCGAGAAACTCTTGCCAACCCGATTCCATTTCCGAGAATTGCTCGACTAACTTCTCGAACTCCGCATTCTCCGCGAAAGAGTCCGGCAAGGAGTTGGTGATGCCCTGGATAACGTGAAGGAACCCTTGACGGCAGCTCGCCATGTGATGCGCGATTCGAACGGCGCGGGTAAATCGATCGTCCGCCCGGTTTTCTATCGGCACCGAGCCGAGCATCTTGAGCATTTGATGATTGGCAACGATTTCGTGGGCGAAAGCATGACGAAACAGTTCGACTCCGGTACGCATTACCCGTTTATACCCGACATGTGTCTAGTATCTAATTCTATTTTTAGGACACCGATCTCCAACGTCCCTAACCGGGAATCCTACTCAGATATCGCGAAGTAGCTGGTCGGCATATTCGAGCTTGATGAGGCCGCGCCGAGGATTATCTAAGTCCATCATCACGTAAAGGGTGGATGAAATCACTAATGCGAAGATGATGCGATGCATGAGCTGATTCTTTCGGGAATTGCTTAACTGGCGACCGGCTAACACTCCCGCGAGCAAAGCCACGGCGATTAGCAACCCGTAGATAAGATCCGGTTCCCGGGTAAGAGCCGCCACGTGACGGTCGGCCCCGGCGCGAAAAGTTGCCACCAGCGCCGATTGCAGCCGATGGATATCTTCGTGACTTTTTGGTTGCGCCAGAAGGTCAATGGAGTGTTTCCAAAGTGAGTTTTGCGCGGCCAGCGTCTTGTCGTACTCGGCGTCAAGATCCGCCTCATTCCCCATATAGTTACTGAGAGCGTGATTATATGCCTGTCGGATACGGACATAGTCTTTGATTTCTTGAGTCAATGCGCCGGCAATCGGCTTTGGAATTGATTCGGCATACAAATACGCTTCCCGAATTGACGTCGCCTCGGTCACAACAATTTCCCGGCGGGTTTCGAGGCGGGATCCCGCTGCGGAAAGGGAGAAGGCCAGAAAAAGACTCAGGAAGGAAAATACGGCTCCGTCGATGGCACCGAAAGAAATGGTTTCGGAATCATTTTCTACGTTACGACTTGCAATCAACTTGCCAATTTTCAGGCTAAGCAATATGCCGAAGAAAAGCAAAATGGCAACGAAGACGGCCGGGAATACCAAGTCGGAGCGAAGGATACCAGAGCCTATTCCCGGTGGGTAAATTGTGGCGGTGACAGCGAGAATCATCGAACTCGAGAATCAGATAACTGCCCTTTCGAAGGAACTTCGGGCGGAACGGATCGCTGCCCCGGCGGAGGAGCTTTCGAATTTCGAATTCCAAGGACCAGGCGGACCGACCTCCCTGCTAGACCTATTTAACGGTCACGATGAGCTCTTGGTCATTCACAACATGGGACAGTCGTGCGATTACTGCAGCCTTTGGGCCGCAGGATTCAATGGTCTGGTCGACCACTTTTTAGCACGAAGCGCGTTTGTTTTGGTTTCGCCCGATACTCCCGAGCAGCAAACGGCGCTGGCGGCGGCTCGAGGGTGGAGACTCCCGATGGTTCAGGACGCAACTCGCGAATTCACCACCGCCGCGGGATTTTGGAATGCGTCCGACGGGTGGTGGCCGGGAGCCAGCGGATTTCGCCGCGAAGGCAACAAAATTCTGCGAACCGGGAAAACCGAGTTCTTCCCGCACGACCAGTTCTGTTCAATCTGGCCGCTGATGGATCTGATCGGCGGATCGAAATCGTGGGAACCGACATTTCCGAGCTAACGGTTAGGTACAAGTGATCCCGGGAGACCGAGTCGGTCAGTTTTCCTAACTAGCTATGAATATCAGCATTGCTTCTTTCTCTTTCCACGGCGCCGTTGCCGATGGAACTCTGGATGTTTTCGGTTATCTGGAAGCCTGTCGATACCGTTACCACCTCAATACGGCCGATATTTGGAACGGCCTGTTGGGGAGCGATGTCGAGGTCCAGCTGAATGAAGATCGGCTTCGAAAGGTACGGCGCGCGATGGACGAGCGCGACCTGGTTTGCGTCAATTATCACGCCGATGGTTGTCACCCCTGGGAACCGGACCCTGAGGTCAGAGCCCGACACCGCGAGTTGGCGTATCGGCATTTAAAGGCTGCCGAGATTTTAGGCGCCAAAACGGTGCGGATTGACACCGGAGGAAGCGAACGCGAATGGTCGTCCGAAGAGTTTGCCTTTATAACAAATGCATTCAAGGAATTTGCGACCTACGCTGGGAATGCCGGATTCAAAATCGGTCCCGAAACGCACTGGGGTTCGACGAATTTTCCGGACAACATGCTTAAACTTCACGCCGCGGTAGATTCGCCCAACTACGGGATTTTGTTGCACCTCGGCAAGGACACCTGGACGAGCCCGGCCGACTATGACCGGGCGCTAGCTCCGATTGCCATCCACACGCATATCGATCAAAAGACTTGCTACGCTCGGCTAGACGAGGCTTTGCGAATCTTGATTGAGGCGGGCTATGCCGGGGCGCTGGGGGTAGAGCATCACACCGGCAAGAACGAACTCGCGGAAGTTGAGGCTCAGATTGGGCTGTTGCGACGATCGATTTCCCACGCTCGACTGGGGGCCGGCGATGGATATCGCGGCAATCCGCTGTTGGATCCGCGGCACGAGCGGGCCTTCAACTAATCTTCTGGGATTTCTTCAGCTTGCTGGCTTGAGACTCAAGATGCTCGAGCCAGCGCTGACGGATAACTCGTCTAGCGAGGTCGTCGGGAAGCGGATGGGCAGGTTTGAACTGGATGGTGCCCTTGGAAATTTTGTAATCGGTGAGCTCATCCGCGAATTGGGCGGTGGTGTAGCCCGCGAATAACGAGCAGTGGTTCTTAAAGGCGGCGTAATGGATGAACGCCTTGCCCAGCCGGAAGCTCGGCACGCCGTAACTGATGATCTCGTCGGTTCCCGGATACTCTTGGCGAATAAGTTCGCGCAAATGTTCAAGCGCGGCGCGGGCGACAGGATCCTCAACCTTTGCTAGGTACTCGTCAACGGGAGTAGCGGACATTTCACTCATTCTAAGCTACGTGTTGAAACACAAACCACCGTTGGCCCTCCAAATCGGCCATGCGGAAACGCCGCCCCGGGAATCCATCTTCGATTGGGCTCAGTATTTCCGCGCCGGCTACCTCGGCCCGTTCAAATGTTGAGTCGAGATCATCGACGTAAACGAGCGTGCCGTTGAAAATGTAGGGGAGTTGCAGCCATTTCGCGGCGGCCTCGTATTCATCCCGCATGTGTTTGGGATTTCGGTAATCGGGACTGGAACTGGCCAGCATAATGCGCTGGTCCCCAATGCTTAACTCAGCGTGAGACAATCGACCGTCATCGTCAACCATCATGGCCCCGATCTCGAATTGGAAAACGGTTTGGAGCCAATCGATGGCGGCGATGCCGTTTTCGTAGCTGAGCATCGGGATAAATCGCTGCGGCATGAGATCTACCTTACTGCATTGTCGGCGGGACCCTGTCCGCACTTTTAGCGACATCTAGCCACCGCCCATTCCCCTCAAAATGAAGCGTGGATGAAAGAAATCCAGTAATGCCGTCGATTATTCAGGGCGGGATGGGCGTGGCAGTTTCATCATGGAAATTGGCGAGCGCCGTTTCGTCAATGGGACAGTTGGGCGTCGTGAGTGGGACCGGCCTCGACGCGGTGCTCTCCCGAAGACTACAGATGGGTGATCCCGGCGGATTTAACGCCAAGGCCATGCGCCAATTTCCAATTCCATCCATTGCCAACCGGGTCTGGGAACGCTATTTCATTGAGGGCGGAAAGGCGGAAAATGCCGCGTTTAAGTCAAAACCGTTACCGAGTTCGTCGCCGACAGGTCCAGGATTTGAACTGACTTTGGTGGCCGCCTTCGTCGAAGTTTGGCTAGCAAAGCAGGGTCACCAGAATCCGGTCGGAATCAACCTATTAGAAAAGATTCAGTTACCTACTCTGCCCACTTTATACGGAGCGATGCTGGCGGGAGTCGACGTGGTGCTGATGGGGGCCGGAATACCCCGCGCCATCCCGGCAATTTTGGATCGCTTGGCGAGGGCGGAGAAGGCCGAACTCACGGTGGAAGTTGCGGGAGGTGAGCCACTGATTGTCACTTTGGATCCGGCCGATTTTGGAAGTTTCACGGTTCGACGACCAAAGTTCTACGCGATTGTATCGTCCGCTTCTTTAGCCGTCGTGTTGGCTAAGAAGTGTCATCCGCCGGTGGATGGCTTTGTGGTGGAAGGGCACACGGCGGGAGGTCATAACGCGCCTCCGCGAGGTGCCACCGTATTAAATGAAGCGGGGGAACCCGTATACGGGGAACGCGACCTTCCCGACCTGGCTAAGTTTCGGGAGTTGGGACTTCCCTTCTGGCTGGCTGGTTCTTACGGGTCATCTGAATCTTTAGTGGCGGCGAAGAAAGAAGGAGCGTGCGGGGTCCAGGTCGGCACGGCATTTGCGTTTTGCGACGAATCGGGCGTTACGCCGGAACTGAAGGCAGAAGTAATCCGTCGCAGTCTACAGCACGAACTAAGCGTTTACACCGACCCTCTGGCCTCGCCGACTGGATTTCCGTTCAAGGTAGTCCAGGTACCCGGAACCGCGGCGGAGAACCCGATCAATGAACGCCGGGATCGGGTTTGCGACCTGGGATACCTTCGTGAGGCTTACCGTCAGCCGAATGGTGATGTCGGTTTTCGATGTCCAGCCGAACCCCCGGAAGACTACGTGCGCAAGGGCGGAAACTTGGCCGACACGCACGGGCGGAAGTGTATTTGTAATGGGCTGCTATCAACGGTAGGGTTACCGCAAGTGCGGCATGGATTAGTAGAGCCAGCGTTATTAACCGCCGGAGATGACGTCGTCCATCTGGACCGCTATATGGCACCCGGCGCGAATTCGTACAGCGCGAGGGAGGTCATCGAAACCATCCTCGCTGGCAGCTCTATGTAGACAGCAATTGTCGCGTGGTGCCTGGTAATTTGGATTCCAGACATGAGTTCACAGGCCCGGCTCCACCGCCTATTTGCCGCCGACGGTAAGTGCTTCGACGTGGCCATGGATCATGGCTTTTTCAACGAGTTCGGATTTCTCTCGGGCATTGAGAATGCGCACCAGGCCATTAAGATATTGGTGGATGCGATGCCGGACGCGATTCAGCTTCCGCTCGGCACGGCTTCCCTGCTGCAGGCGATACCGGGTCCAAGAAAGCCTGCGTTGGTACTGCGGACGGATGTGGCGAATGTCTACGGCTCGGCACTTCCGCAGACTTTGATGAGCGAATTGATTGCGGATGCGACGGAGCAGGGTTTACGACTGGATGCCGCCGCCGTGGTGGTGAACTTACTTTTATTGCCGGATCAACCGGAACTGCATCGGGATTGCGTGCGGAATGTGACGTTATTGAAGGCGGCCGCCGATCGAGTCGGAATGCCAGTGATGGTGGAGCCGCTGGTGATGCAAGCGAATTCGGTAGCCGGCGGCTACATGGTGGATGGGGACGTGCGGAAGATTCTTCCCCTAGTTCGTCAGGCTGTGGAATTGGGAGCGGACATCATAAAGTCAGATCCAACGGCCGATGTATCGGAGTACCACCGCGTGATCGAGATCGCCGGCGGAGTGCCAGTTCTGGTGCGAGGAGGCGGCCGGGCCAGCGATGCGGAGATCTTAGCGCGCACGGAAGCGCTAATGAAGCAAGGCGCAAAAGGGATTGTTTACGGTCGCAATGTGATTCAACATCACGACCCGGCGGGCATGACGAAGGCGCTGATGAGAATTGTTCACGACGGAGCAACGGCGGATGAGGCAGCACGGTGGATTCGGGCAACAGAGGTTCCGGCTTGAAGCGTTTCCAATTTGGCATTATTGGCGGCGGGCTGATGGGACGCGAGTTTGCCAGTGCCGCAGCGCGCTGGTGTCACTTAACCAACGTTCCGGCCGTACCGGAAATCGTGGCGGTCTCGGATGTCAACGCCGCCGCGACGACCTGGTTTACCAACCATTTCCCGTCGGTGCGAGCCTACGGGGATTATCGGGAATTGCTGGCGGATCCTTCGATCGATGCGGTCTACATCGCGGTGCCGCATCACCTTCACGAAGAGATATATGTCGCCGCTATCCGTGCCGGAAAGCACCTTTTCGCCGAGAAACCGTTTGGGATCGATCTACCCTCGGCGCAGCGGATATTTAACGAAGTTCAGGCGCATCCGGAAGTTCTGGTGCGCGTTTCGAGCGAGTTTCCGTTCTATCCAGCCGCGGTGCGGATTTCCCAAATGATTGCGCAGGGCGAGTTTGGGAAGATTTTTGAAGTTCGCGCGGGATTCTTACACTCGAGCGATCTCGATCCGACCAAGCCGATCAATTGGAAGCGGCGAATCGCGACCAACGGCGAATACGGGTGCATGGGGGACTTAGGACTGCACGTGCTTCATCTGCCGCTGCGATTTGGGTTTCACCCGGCGAACGTGCGCGCTTTGCTAACCAAAGTGGTTGATCATCGTCCCGGGGCGGACGGAGCTCTCGTCGCAACGGAGACCTGGGACAACGCCATCCTGGCCTGCACCACAACGGAGGGGATTCCGATGGTTCTGGAAACCAAGCGAATTTCTCCCGGGGACACCAACACGTGGTACATCCGTATTTTGGGCACCGAAAACAGCGCGGAATTCTCGACGCATCGCCCCAAAACGCTTCGGACGATGCCGTACCAGCCCGGTCGGCCGCAGGCTTGGCACGACGAAGATTTGGGTTACGAGAGCGTCACGCCGGGAATTACCGGGCACATATTTGAATTTGGATTCCCGGACGCGATTCTGCAAATGTGGGCGAGCTTCTTGACAGAACTAGCCGGTGAAGAACAAAGTTTTCGGTGCGCGACGCCGGAAGAAGCCCTGGCTTCGCATCGATTGTTCACGGCCGCCCTCGCTTCGCACCGGGACTCGACAACCGTTGAGGTTTGCTAGGAATGAGCCGCTTGGTCGTTGTCGCCGGGCATATTTGCTTGGATATTATTCCGAAGTTTTTCGGGGACGCAGACTTCCGCCCCGGCCATTTGGTGGAGGTCGGGGCGGCCGAATTCTCTACCGGCGGCTGTGTAGCGAATGTAGGTCGGGCTCTCAATCGGCTGGGCGTTCCCGTCCGATTACTGGCAAAGATTGGATCAGATCCGTTTGGGGAAATTATCCGGGGGATTCTAACCGAGGATTCGCCGCGGCTTGCCGAAGGCATCACGCGGACGGAGTCAAATTCCACCTCCTACTCCATCGTACTGAATCCGCCGGGAGTGGACCGAACTTTTCTCCACATGCCGGGGGAAAACGATCGGTTTGGTGCAGACGATTTAACCGCCAACAATCTAACGGGAGCTGGCCACTTTCACTTTGGGTATCCGCCTCTGATGCGTCGGATGTATGAGAGTTCGGGGGAAGAATTGGCGGAAGTATTTCGCCGGGCGAAAGCGGCTGGCTGCTCTACTTCGCTGGATCTCAGCTTCCCCGATCCTCACTCGCCAGCGGGTCGCGCGGATTGGCGTGGGATTTTGACGAGGGTTTTGCCGCTGGTCGATTTCTTCCTACCGAGTAATGACGAATTGGCGTTCATGACCGGAATTGGAGCGAATGAGACCGAACGATTGGCCGATTGGATCATCAATCATGGCTCGTCGGTAGCAATCGTAAAGTGCGGATCATCCGGTTTGGTGGCCAAAACCGCAGGAGAAAGCCGGCTGCGGCAAGTGCCAGGTCTGCCAGATTCCGGCGCGTGGGCCGATCGAGAGGCCGGGGTCCCATGCTTCCCGGCTGAGGTTCGCGGCACCACCGGCGCCGGCGACGCAACGATTGCCGGCTTCCTGATGGGCATCACCCGAGGGTTTGGATTTACGGAATGTCTGCAAGCCGCAACGGCAGTTGGCGCCACATGCGTTGAAATGCCGGATGCAGTTTCGGGAATTCGCAGTTGGGAAGACACCGCTTCGCGGTTTGGGCTGAATCCGCATAAATCTATTCCTGCGTGATTTCCTTAGAGGGCAGAATCTGTTGCCTCTGTGTCACTTGGAGCCAGTGTCGCGCAAAGATGTGATTAGGATGAAAATAATGTATTTCGCAATCAATTGTCGGTGACGATTGATACGGGGACTTCGTAATAGGGTTCATGCGTACCACGGTATTGGCGCCCTTGCTTCTTGCTTCGGGAATTGTGTTTGCGAGTGTTCAAAGCACGAACTCCATCGAGTTCGATTTGAAAGATCCAAAGGGCGTGACCGGCATGAGTATCGCGATTGACGCCCCGCTAGAACCGATTCGCGGTTTTGCCGGCGGCATTTCGGGCAACGTGAACTACAACCTGACCGATCCATCGAAGTCGACCGGAAAGCTAATTGTGGATGCCGACTCCGTGCAGCTTGTCAATCCAAATATGACATCCGCCATGCACCAGGCTTGGTGCTTGGACGTAAAGAAGTACCCAACGATTGAATTCAATGTCACCAAGGTGGACAAGGTCAAGAAGGATAAAGGCGGCAAAGTGAGCGCGAGGATTTCCGGAGACTTCACCTTTCACGGGGTGACCAAGCCACTGTCGGTCGATGCGACGATTTTGCACCTACCGGGCAAATTGAAGGCTCGCGGCGGAGTAGAAAAAGACGGTGATCTACTTCAAATTCACACGAAGTTTTCGATCAACCGACTTGATTACGGCGTCGCTCCGGATCTTGGTTTGGAACTGATCGGCAACAAGATCGATTTGGATCTCGCAGTCACGGGAGTCGCGTTCAAATGATCGCCGCGCTTAGCTTGATGTTGGCGGTGACGTCAACCCCCGGCCTCGAAGTGGGAGAAGCAGTCTCTCCGTTTGAACCGTATTGGGTTTCGGGCCCGTACGAAAAGACGCGGCAGTGCCCAGTCTGCGAATACGGGGCGCTACCGTTGGTGATCGTATGGTCGCAATTTAAGCAGCCGAAGTCGTTGCAGCCGCTTCTAAAAACGGTCAACGACACGGTTGCGTTAGCCCCGGGCGGCAGACAGAAGGCGTTTGTGGTGGACCTAAACGCCGCCGCATCGGATACGAAATCTCGAGCCGGACTCGCGAAGTACGTAAAGGAATGGTCCCTCCCCAAGGTGTTTTTCCTGAGTCGATTGGGAAGTACCAAGGCGGTCCTTAACGATTACAAACTCAATCCGTTCGGTGCATGGGAAACCATCGTTTACGTGGCCAAAGATCGACTGGTGACGGCAAAATTTGTGGATCCCAAGCCGGAGGATCTCCCCGCGATTGAGGAAGCCATCAAAGCGACCACCCGGTAGCCAAACTCTACGAGTTTACCTGGATTGTCGGAACCTCGCGTTCCGCGGGATCTTCTATCTGGAGAAACTGTTTCTCCGCTCGGCTGCCCGCGAATAGTGATGACGGAAAGCTTTCCCTCAAGACGTTAAACTCTCGAACATTACTGTTATAGAATCGACGGGCTGCCGCGATTCGGTCTTCGGTGTCGACCAACTCCGATTGTAATTGTTGGAAGGCACCGCTGGCCTTGAGGTCTGGATAGGCCTCCGCTAGCGCGAGTGCTCCGTGGAGGGTTCGGCCAAAGGTGTTCTCACGGTCGCTCAACTCGGCGGGAGTACGGGCGGCCTGAGCAGCGTTTCGAGCGTCAATCACTCGCTGAAGCGTTTCCTGCTCGTACTTCGCGTAGCCTTTGGTTACCTCCACCAGGTTTGGAATCAAATCATGCCGTCGCTTCAGCGCCACATCAACATTGGCAAAGCTCTCTCGAACAATAAAATCGAGGCGTGCAAATCGATTGGTGATGCTTACCACGGTACCGATGAGAATAACGCCCAATATAACGATTCCGATGACGACTTCCACGGTTACAAATTGTAGCGGTTATGGAGCCGCCCCTAGAGCCGGTGGTCCTGCCGGAAATAGTTGGGAACCAGCTTGACAAAGTCAGAAATATCTACCAGAGTTCTTTCGAGCGCGGGCGGCTCCAGATACGAAGAATTTAGAACCACGATCATGTTGCCGCCGAATTCCCACCGATAAGTCCCGACGTTCATCATTCGTTCCATGGCTTGAGGATGGAGCAGTTCGTAAATTTGCTTGGAATCTTGGCCGCGAACAAACCACCGCTGGTTGAACTCCTCGCTCTCAAACTCAATCTCGCGGTAGCCAAACTTTTCGCCGATTTTGAGCATAAAGTTCTCCGGTTGCATCGTGAATACGGGCAACCACAGTGGCAAAGTTGCCGTCATGATCTGAATATAGTAGGTCGTGGTGGTGGTGGATTTCCCGTTGCTGGTCGTGACTTTGTACGAGTAGTCAAAGAACATAATCCCGATATCTCCGAGAGAGCCGGTGATAAGGTTTTGAACTTCGTGACTGTGCCCCTGTCCAAAAGGACTTAAATGCTGAAAAGGCGCCAAAAATTGGTCCGTCGTCGTCTGGATGCCGGTGAGGGCATCCATGAATCCCCTGGGTGCGTCGAGAATTTGTGGTTGAAAGGCTAATCCGTAACGGCTTGCGAGAGCTTGAAGCGCGAGTTGGCGTTCCTCGGCCCGACGCTTGGCGGCAAGACTGAGGATGACGCCTAGCACCACCATCACGACCATAATGGCCGGGATCAAAAAGACGAAGCCGTCGGACACCCCCGTATTATTCAATGCGGTGAGAGAATCAGGAGGGATTTTTGGCGGGCGAATTGAGTCTTTTGGGTAATTCGAAGTTTCCGTCGCGTACTCTATGGAAAGTATGCGAGTCTTTATCGCGGGCGCCCTTGCCCTCTCAATCGTAGCAACCGCCGTTGCCGCTCCTACTCCGGTTGGAAAGTGGAACGGAAAGGTTTCCGTCCCGACGCCGCCCGAGAGCGCAAATGCGACTCCAGAGCAAAAGGCGATGATCAACAAGATGTTGGACGGTGTCCGCAAGATGGTCATCAAGTTGGAATTGAAGGCGAACAACACCTACACGCTCACCGCGCCTTCCAGCCCGATGGACCCATCGAAGGTTTCCACCAACCCTGGTAAGTGGACTTTGAAGGGCAATGTGGTTACCCTTAAGGACGATAAGAACACCACTTCCCCTGCTCAGGAATTCGTTCTAAGCAAAGATGGCAAGACCATGACCGCCGACATCAAGCAAGGCAACGTGAAAGTTACTTTCACCCGCGCCTAATTTCCACCGCAGAAACTAGTTGCTCGCATGAACCTCGGCGCTCTCATTGTCATCTTAGGGAGCGCCACGGCGGGCCAGTACATCGGAAAAATAAACCTACACTCCGTTGACGCCGATCCCGCTATCCGAAAAAAGCTAGAACCGGTACTGGACCAGGCGAGATCAATTCGCATTCACCTCGATCTGCGGCCAAACGGTAGCTACCAACTCACTCGGGGAAAGGGATCAATCTTTGATGCCGAAACCACAAGTGGGCGTTGGGCGAAGATTGACGGCATGGTTGCCCTCATGCCGCAGCGCGTAAATTCAATAGTAGCGAACCGTCCGTCCCAATTTTTATCGCCGCGAAAAGATGGCTGGGTGATGAAATTGGAGCCCGTAGCCGATTTAAGGGGCGAAATTACCTTCTCTCGCAAAAGGTAGCAGGAAGATTAGACTTCTTCGCGGTACCACAGTCACGTGACCACTAAGGGAGGGACTATCTGAAGTGAATTTTGGGTGTAACACTCTCGTGAGTGAACTCCTCAGTTGCAGTTCGAATTTCGGACTCACTTCAACTTCAGATTTATGAGGAAGGGGGAGCCCATCGCGTTGCTCTGGTCAATGATCTGCAGGAGGATATCGCCGTCATTCAGGTGATGGATTTTCAGCGTCTTCTGAAGCGCCCAGGCACCATCATCGCTTCCGCCCCGGTTGAGCTACGGAATGAGCAGAGGCAAATAATTGTGCGGCTGAGAGGAAGGATAGTGGGTCAGGTGGAAAAGCACCAGATAGTCGCCGCCATGCCATGAACGCGGGACAACCCAGCCCGATTCACCTTAAACTTTGCCGTCAAAATGCGGCAGCTTGGCGAAGGCGACTTGCCTTTGACTTTTTCTCAATCGAGTTGCGCTCGGTGGCCTTCATTTCCTGCATGTTCTCCAGCCGCTGACGCAGCAGCTTATGCGTACGGTGCAAACGACTCCGGATGGTCCCAACCGGACGATTGAGGATCTCGGCGATCTCCGAGTACGGCAAATTTTCAACGTCAGCCAAGGTGATCAGCATTCTTTGCTCTGGGCTGAGGCTGCTCAAGACCAGCTGCAAATTCTCGCTCAGCGAATCGTTGAGCAAGATCTCCTCGGGATCCGGCGCCACATCCGGCACGTCAAAGTACAACGTGTCTTCGTTAGCCCGAGAATTTAGTGGATTATCGTAGCTGACCGTTTTAATCCGGCGACGACGGCTTCGGAGTAAGTCCAAGAACAACCGGGTCACGATTCGGAATATCCAATTCTCGAACGGTCGGTCCCCTTCGTAGTCCTTGTAAGAGCGGTATGCCCGATAGAAGGCATCCTGAGTGAGATCCTCAGCGTCGGTTCGGTTGCCAGCAAGACGAAAGGCCATGTTGTACACCTTCCGGTAAGAAGCTTTCATTTGTTCCGAAAAACGGGCCTCATCGCTGGATGATAGTGCTAGATCTCTCATGCTCATTTTGCTTCCTCTCACCTTAGACGGGCAGAAACTCGTTAAAGGTCGGTTATGGTTAGAAAAACTTGCGGGGGCGGACGAGAGTTCCAAATCTGCCATTTGACCTATCTGCACAAGAATTTCGCAATTTTTTCATGGTAAATTCGGTTAATTCCAGGTTGTACTTGGATAACTGAGGGTGTATATTGTGTTGATTGGAAATCGTGTGGATTTCACACGAACCTGTTATTGGAGGCTTCCCTTGAACCGAAACATTCGCGCTTTCACACTCATTGAGCTGTTGGTAGTTATCGCCATCATTGCGATCCTTGCCGCTATCCTGTTCCCTGTTTTTGCTCAGGCCAAGGACGCGGCCAAAAAGACGCAGTCCCTGAGCAACGTCAAGCAGCTCACTACGGCTAGCTTGATCTACTCTGGTGACTCCGACGACCTGTTCTCGCCGATGGCACTCGAGAAGTCGACCGACACGACTGACATCCAGTCGAGCTGGATGATGATGCTTCAGCCTTACGTAAAGAGCTGGAGACTTTTCTACTCGCCAAATGCTACCGACCAGACTGACCCGCAACTGCCTGACAAAAACGGCATCTACCGGTCGAACGGAATTGTGAAGCAGTACGCCATGTTGCCGAAATGGCGCGTGTACGCTGGTCAGGATCCGAGCGCCAGCAGCCTGTTCCGCACGGCTTATACGCCCAACGGAGCATTGATGGATGGAATTGGTGGATACGGCTTCGAAGACGGTGCCGCGTTCCTTGGTAACAACAACTACTGCACCAACACCGGTGGCGCTGACAATGTCAAGACCAGCTCTACTCCGCAGACCGCGATCGCTCGCGTTGCGGAAACGGCGTTGTACTTCGATGCACGCGGCTGGGACAATGGCTTCTTCTGCTACAACCCAACTCCGGCTCCGGCTGACGCGATGGACAACAACAGCCCGAACTACGGTGTCAACTTCGACGGTCGATACACGTTCCAGGGTGAGAAGCTCGTGAACAACCTGGTCCGATACCGACTAGGTACGGGAGCCGTATCGTTCGCCGACGGACACGCGAAGACGCTTGAAACGAGCAAGTTCTTCTCGACTTTCGTCACTTCAAGCGGCGTTCCGGCATACACCTACCAGTACAGCCGAGAGTAGACATGAGCCGAAAGCTCTGGGCCACAATCGTGGCCCTTCTCTCTCTCGCAGTGCTCGTGGCCTGCGATAAGGCGGCACCACCTCCACCGGAGGCAAGTACCCCGGAAAGTAAGACGAACCGATCTGGGAAACCAGACCAGAGTCCGGGTGGGCGAACTACCCGCGAAAACAGCGGCGGTTAAATTTCCAGAATCAAAAATAAAGGGCGGACCATTTTTTAATGGTCCGCCCTTTTTTCGATTAGTCGTCGTTGCGAACGACGAGGTCAGTTTGATGTTCCCACATCTTCTGCCAGGATTCTAGGAATCCGACCGAAGTCTTGCTTACCTTGGCGGCTGTCACGCGGTTGCTTTCCTCAAGGAATCCAACCAACAAACGCGCCTTTAGGGGCACCCACTGTCTTACTGATACAATCATCGAGACCTCCTTTACTTTGGTCTCGCACCCGTCTTGGTACGAACTCGGGGGACAGACTCGTCGTCCCCATGGATAGGTTCGTCAGCGAACGATAGGAGTGTACCCAGGCACAAAAAAAGACCCGGGTCTCTGTTTGCGGTGGGAACCGGGTCAAACTGGAGCCGACGACAGGATTCGAACCCGCGACCCGCTGTTTACAAAACAGCTGCTCTACCCCTGAGCTACGTCGGCACTAAAGAGATTTTACTCTTACTTCTTGGTGCGCGTTCGCGTCTTAACCAAGCGCGGAGTCCCGTCGGGACCGTAGCCCAGTTTGAATCCTGGCGGAATGGCCGCGAGTGCAGAAGCGAGTTCGCTCGGCATTGACACTTGCTCAACGGCCTTCTTACCTCGTGCCTTTCGGCTTCGCAGCTTTTCAAATGCTTCCTGAGCGGCTTCGTCGGTCGTTACCGGAACGAGTCCATCCTCGGCCACCTGAAAAAGATTTGCCGAAGCGGGGAATGAAAGGAACAAGTATCCATCGGTGGAAAGGAACCGAACCTTTACCGGAACGACGTACTTCTTACGTCCCAATTGGATGGATACCACGTCCTCTCCCTCGTTTGCCTTAAACTTCAGGCTATTCTTTACGTACTGGACAGTTCGTGGTTTGCGCTCGCGTGGTTTTCTCATATACCAAAATTCCCAAGTGGATTACTCCACAGTTATTACCATACCACGTTATCTAACAGTCGTGTATTTCCGAGGGCAGCGGCGGTAATTAGAGCCGACTTGCCAATTGAATTTGTAACGGCTAAAAGTGGCTCCATTGTCGGCAAACCCACCATACTAAAGTAGTCTATTTTAAAGGCTGCATTAGTAAGTTGGTCGGTTGCAATTTCCAATGCTTTGCCCACCGCCACGCCCGATTTAATGTTCTGTTGGCAATTGGCTAAGGCTTGCTGTAACTTAGGAGCAATTTGTCTTTCGTACTCATTCAGATAGCGATTGCGGCTCGACATTGCAAGTCCATCGGCTTCTCTAACCGTTGGACATACGACCATCTTGGTGTTAACGAACAGCAGATCAATCATCGTCTGGATAACTTGACACTGCTGTAAATCTTTCTGCCCAAAGAATGCCTCATCCGCTCGCACGATATTAAGCAGCTTAAGAACCACGGTCGCTACCCCAGAAAAATGGGTTGGCCGCACCGATGCTTCCCAGCGTTCACTCAAGGAGCCAGATAGTGAAACCGATACGTCGGGTCGTTCATAAATCTCATCTGATGATGGGACGTAGACAACCTGCGCCCCGCATTTGCGCGCGGTCTGTAGATCGGCTTCCAGGGTCCGTGGATACTTTGTAAAGTCTTCGTGAGGAGCAAATTGGGTAGGGTTCACGTAAATCGAAACCACTGTCTGATGGCCCCGAGCGACCGAAGTTCGAATCAGTGACGCGTGTCCTTCATGAAGCGCCCCCATCGTCGGGACAAAGCCGATGCTTCCCGGTAAGGGCGGAATCTCACTGCGATGATAGGCGACGATCATTTTAGAAACTGTTTGATTCTGCAGGAAACTCGGCTGCCAAAACCGATTCGCGGTAAGCGGTAAGGGCGTTCGTTACCAGCGCGCGGCCGTCCATAAATTTGCCCGCGTGCTTATAGTTGATCGGACCCAGTCCTAAAACATCCGTAATTACCTGGACTTGGCCATCACAGTGAACACCCGCTCCAATTCCAATTGTCGGAACCTGAAGTTCCGTCGTAATCTTCTTCGCTAATTCGGCAGGAATTAGCTCTAAAACCAAACCAAAAATACCAGCATCTTCCGCTTGCTTCGTCGCGGAAAGGATTAAATCTGCTTGGCTGCCTCGGCCTTGAACTTTATGACCACCAAATTGATGAACTGATTGGGGCGTGAAACCAAAATGTCCCATTACCGGAATACCGGCTTTGTTTATCGCCGCAATTTCATCAAAATAGTTGCCTTCCAACTTGACCGCATCGGCCCCCGCCTTCATCAGCGTAACCGCAGATTCTACGGCAGTGGTAACACCAGATTGGTAAGAGCCAAACGGTAGATCGGCAATCAATAACGATCTCCGAACGCCCGCCCTCACCGCTCGCAGGTGATGAACCATATCTCCTAATGTCACGGGAATTGTGGATGGGTAACCGAGGACCACGTTTCCTAACGAGTCACCCACCAATATCGAGTCAAAACCAGCCTCATCGGCGATCTCCGCGAAGGTGGCATCGTACGCGGTGATCATCACGATCCGCTCTCCCTTCGCCTTTTTGGCAGCAAATGCGGGCGCGGTAATCCGTTCGGCCATGTTGAAGTAGTTTACTTCCGGGTTCCTTAACCGAGTGCAGCCTTCACTTCTGCGGCGTGGCCCTGTGCCTTCACCTTGTTATACACCCGAGTAACAACCCCGTTTGCGTCAACCAGAAAAGTGGTTCGCTCCACTCCCATGTACTTTTTGCCGTACATGGATTTTTCCACCCAAACGCCAACGGCTTCACAAAGCTGCTTCTCCGTATCGGCCAAAAGGTCAAACGTAAGCCCGTATTTGTCGGCGAATTTACGATGGCTCTTTACGGGATCCGGGCTGACGCCGATCACGCGAACGCCCGGAATATCCGGGAGTGACACCTGAAACTCGCAAGCTTCCGCCGTACATCCACTCGTATCGTCCTTCGGATAGAAGTAAATCACGGCCGGGGAGCCAGATAGATTCGCTTTTGTGATGGTGGATCCGTCTTGATTGAGTAATTCAAAATCCGGGAAAGGCGAGCCAGCTTCTAACATTTCCCTAGATTCTATGCCATTCGGCTACTCGCCATTAGCAACCTCAAGACGACTTGGTATTGAGATCGCACAGAATTGCTTGCATCAGGTCGACGCGGAGCACCAAACCCGCAAATCTCTCTTGTTCGATGACCGGCAGGATGGTGAGCCCCCGACTGAGCATTTCGTGAAGCGCATCGCCAATTTCCACTCCGGCATCGGACGTAATCGGTTGGCGGGTGCCATATTCCATGGCGGGCGCGGTGGCGATCCGCCACAAGCCATCTTCCCGAGCAACCGCGCGGCAAATATCTCCCTCCGTAATAACGGCCAGCACTTCCCCGTCCGTATTGGTCACGACCAGCGCGGGAAACTGATAGATGTCCATCTTGTCAATGGCATCCCGCACCGTGTTTTCCCGACTGAGGGTCGGGATATGACTATGCATAATCTCGCGCAGCGTCATGGCTATCAGCGTGACACACTACATAGGTGATTGGCGCGCGAATGGTGGATGCAGTAATTATTGGTGGCAGCGGGGTGGGAGAACACCTACGGTCTCTGGGAGGTCGTCCACTTGCCATCACGACCGCGTTTGGGACCATCCGCGGTCAAGTTCTGGAAACGTCGGGGCGAAAGATTTTGATGCTTCCCCGTCATGGCCGAGGACATAAGAATCCTCCCCATTTAGTGAACTACCGTGGACAGGCCCGGGCTGCGGCAGAACTGGGAGCGCGTATGTGCGTTTCGACAGCCGCGGTCGGCTCGTTAACCTTGGAAATCCCGATCCGGCAAACCGTCATTTGTGACGGAATGATTGACGCCTGCCGGCAGCGGCCACTGACCCAGTTCGATGCGGGCGTCCGACATACGCCGATCCCTCATCCGTTCGCTCCTTCGGTGAGAGATGCGCTTGCCGCTGCTTCCCCTCTATCTCGAGATGGCGGTGTGTACTTGGGTGTAGATGGCCCAAGGTTCGAGACTCCCGACGAAATTCAGATGTATCGGGCTTGGGGAGGCGACCTTGTCGGGATGACGGCTAGTTCGGAAGCAGTCGCCATGGCGGAGGCAGGAATTCCCTACGGACTGCTGGCAATCGTCACGAATTACGGGTGTGGGCTCAGCGAGATTCCGCCCAGTGATGACGAAGTTCAAGAAATCATGCGCGACGAAAGTCCTCAAATTTGCGAAATCCTGATAAAATCGACGGTGGATTGGCTCGCAAAGAATGTCTCCCCGAACGCTTAGTCTTCATCTTGCTCTCACGCCGGGGATTGGCGGGCGGACGGTTGCCCGCGTTATTGCGCGGAATGAACTATTGGGTCGGACGGCAACCCAGTTCCTAAATCTGGCGCCAGAGGTGTGGCGCGAGGAATATCGCCTTACGGTGAAAGCAACCGAAGCCCTCCGAGTAGCCGACCGCGCTGTCACCGAAGCTTCCGAGCGGGAATTTGCAGTTTTGGGGCTGACCTGGATCACCGCTGCCGACGCGCACTTTCCGGCTCGACTGGAAGAATTCGACCCCGACCCACCCGGGGTGCTGTTCCTCTACGGAAACCTCAAGTTGCTGGATGCCGACACATTTTGCGTGCTGGGGTCCCGCGGAACAACCCCGTCGGGACTTGAAAAAATTGAGCAGCTGGCCGAGGAAGGGGTGCTGGCCGGAGAGGTCGTTGTCGCTGGCCATGATCGGCCCGAGTACCAGCGGGCCGCAATAGTGCCTCTGCGCTGGGGAGCCCCGCGAATTCTGTGCTTAGACCGAGGAATGTATGACGTACTCGGACGGGACCTGAAAAACGAGGCGTTCCGAGCCGCACGGCTATGGCGTTACGAGTTTGATCCCCGAACCGATCTTGTCATCTCGCCGTTTCGTCCTTCCGCCGGCTACCACGGGATCAACAACCAGTTGCGGGATCGGCTCGTGGCGGGAATCTCAACACGAATTGACATCGTCCATTTGAGTCCCGGTGGCAATATGGATAAGCTAGCGAAGCTAGCTTTGAAGTGCCAAAGGAAGCTTCGAGTACCGGCAGATTCGCCCCTCATCACAGCGGGAGCCGAACCTCTGCCATAATAGTGGCGCTAGGAGCGGTGTCCGAGTGGTCGAAGGAGCGCGATTGGAAATCGCGTATACGGCAAAACCGTATCGAGGGTTCGAATCCCTCCCGCTCCGCCAGCAATGTAGTTCATGTCGAACCACAGTTTTTTGAAACCGACCCCCGATGAAGCAGAGCGGCGAGATCGGGTGATGTGGCGAATCCTCAAGGATATTCAGGAAAGCCGAACCATCAAGTTGCCGGACTTCGATGCCACATTGTCTCGTCCGAGCGACCAATTTGCTCTCACTAACATCGGTGCCGAGCCCAATGATTACTCGGGCGTGATGGGTGACTTCCGGTACCAGTTTGAGGGCGAGGAAGATTTGCTCCACCTGATCATTACTCGAACTGACGCCGCGCCACTCAGTGTCGAGATTGCCCAACAGGTCGTGAGTTGTGTTCTCGAAGGCGTGCCGCCCGCCCTTATCTGGCTGCGGCCCGGCACATTTTCTCAACATTTCTACTTCGGACACGATGACCTCATCGGAAATCTCGTGCTCACGGATCCAGACTCGTCCTCGGCGCCGTCCTAAAGATGGCGGAAAGTCCGCTGCACGGACCGCTTATTAGCTGGTACCGACAGAATGCCCGCACGCTTCCCTGGCGAACGAACCCTCATCCGTACGACGTTTGGGTGAGCGAGATGATGCTCCAGCAAACGCAGGTGAGCACCGTCCTGGACTATTTTCGCCGTTGGATGCAACGCTTCCCTACCATCGAATCGCTCGCAGCGGCCCCCGAGGAGGAAGTAATGAGCATGTGGCAGGGCCTGGGCTATTACCAACGTGCTCGGTCACTTCACGCCGGAGCGAAGTTGGTAGCAAGCCGAGGAATACCCAAATCGGCGTCTGAGTGGCGAGACCTTCCTGGCATCGGTCCGTATACTGCGGGCGCGATTTCAAGCATTTCTCAGAATCATCCCGAACCGGTGGTTGACGGGAATGTAGAGCGCGTCTACGCTCGCATCACGGGAGACGCCGCTGCGGGACCTCAACTGAACCGAAATACTTGGCAATGGGCCCGAACCCAAATCATGACGGAGAGTCCGGGGGATTGGAATCAAGCCCTGATGGAGCTCGGGGCTACCGTCTGCACCCCGATGCGTCCGCGGTGCCATTCGTGTCCGATTAGCTCAACCTGTTTCGCATTCGCCCAGAACGCTCAATCCGAATTGCCTAAGAAACCGGTCAAGAAAGAGCCAATTGCCCTGAGTCATTTCATGTGGATTCCCCATTCTGACGGCAAGTTTGCGATGGAGAAAATTGCCGCCGGCCGGTGGTGGGAAGGGCTCTGGAGCTTTCCCCACGCGGAAGATGAATCGTCGCTGAAGGCTCGCTTTCCCGACGCCAGCCTCGGCTCATCCGGTCAGCTTCGTCATGCCGTCACCAACCACCGGATCACGCTTCAGTTCCGTTTGATTGAAACTGCCGCCAAAGAACTCACCTATTTCAGCGAGACGGAAATGAACGACATGGCAATTCCCGCTCCCCATCGAAAAGCTTGGGAAACTCTCTACCGGCAACCGGCCATGTCGCTCAGCTAAGGGCGTCAATCGGTCGGTCCCGAGTTTCCACAATAAATCGGCTTGCGATTGTTCCCAATATTGGAATGATGGCTAGCCAGGCTAATAACTGGATCGCGGTGGCGGTCCCGTCCACGCCTCGCGAAGCGATTGTTCCCACGAGGAACGGTCCCGCCGCCGCAATATACCGTCCGCTGTTGTAACAGAAGCCGGCTCCGGTGGCCCGAAGGCGAGTTGGAAACAGTTCGGGCAAGTAGTAAGTAAAGCTACCAAACACTCCGAACACCGCCAGACCAATAAAGAAATAGCCACTCAGCCGTTGCTCTCCGCTCCAGGGAAAGGCAAATGTTCCAATAAGGGCCAGCGCGGAGGCGAGGAAGTATATCGCGAACATCGACCGCCGCCCAAGGCGCTTCGCCACCGGAATGGTGAGGAGGGTTCCCAGGAGGCCACCCACATTGAAGTTGTTTGTTGCTGTCTGCTTCCAGGCTTCCAGAAGGTGCTGGGTAGCCATCTTATCGAGTCCACGATTTGCCGCTTCCGTGGCCGCGAGTCCGGATGCAATCACGGGAATGAAGGCGTTGCAGGACCACCAAGCGATGAGTGCCACCAATGCCATCCCAAATCCGGAGATCGTGGAATGAATGTAACGCAGCGAAAAAAGCTCACGGAACGATCCTGCGTCAGTCCGCTCCACGTGCTCGGACTCTTTGATCACAAAGCGGAGGCCGAAGGCGACCGCTGCCGGAATCAGTCCAAACAAAAAGACTAACCGCCAGGAGGATTCTGGATTCCCGGGAAATGCGACCCCCTGAATCATGTAGGTTACGTACGTCGCCAGAAATAGCCCAGCGGGGGCACTGGTATACAGCAGGGCCCCCGCCGCCACCCGCTTCTTCTCCGGCACCACTTCCGCTACCATGGCCGCCCCGGCCGCCCACTCGCCGCCAATACCGAGACTTGCAATAATCCGGCACAGCAGCAAGACCCAAACGTTAGGAGCCATCGCGCAGAGAGCCGTACCGACTGCGAATAGACCAATCGTAAGCAGCAGAGTCTTGGTTCTGCCAACCCGGTCCGCGATGCGACCAAAGATGATTCCTCCGGTTGCCCATCCAATCAGGAGGACGCAGGTCATGATTCCGGTCCATTGGAGGGTTGCCGATTTCGCTTCTGGGCTCCCCAGCGGAAGGTGCAAAAGCGTTGGAATGCACGAGGGCGCTACGTAGTTGAAAAGAAGTCCATCAAAAACGTCAAATCCCCAACCGAGCCAGGCGGCCACCAGCACCAACCACTGGTAGCCAGTCAGCCCCCAAAATATGGGGCGAGAAGAGGTTTCGTTGATGGCCATGGCGTAACACTATAGGGAACCGGGCCCACCGCGTCAAGTGAGCTGCTATGCAACTTGCCATTTTGGGCGTAAACTGGCGCAATGAAGACGCTACGTGCTCTTACTGCAGTCGCCGGCCTCTTGGCTGCGGCCGCGGCCTTTGCGGTCGCGAAACTTGATGTGGGAGTAAAAGCCCCCGACCTCAAAGTTGCCAAATGGGTGAAAGGCAAAGAAATTAAGTCTTTCAAAAAGGGCAACGTCTACGTCGTGGAATTCTGGGCGACTTGGTGCGGACCCTGTAAACAAAGCATTCCTCACCTCACGGAGTTGGCTGCCAAATACAAGGGCAAGGTGGATTTCACCGGCGTTAGCGTCTGGGAGCGACAAGAAAATCCCACGGATTCCAGCTACTTTGCGAAAGTAGACGAGTTCGTCAAGACCATGGGTCCGAAGATGAACTACAACGTAGCGGTAGACGGTACCGACAAGTTCATGGCCAAGAACTGGATGCAAGCCGCCGGCGAAAACGGGATTCCGGCCGCATTCATCATCGACCAAGAAGGTGACGTGGCCTGGATCGGCCACCCGATGGGTGATCTCGATTCCACTCTACAGAAGGTCTTAGACAAGAAGTGGGACAAAAATGCATTCGCACAAGCCCGCACCGCCGAGAAAGAGAACGAAGCCAAGCTTCAGCAGAGCTTCAAGGATCTGCAGCTAGCCGTACGCGGAAAAGATTGGGACGCCGCGATCGCCAAAGGCAACGAGATCAAGAAGATCAATGCTGAATACGCCTCCACGGTCGATGTTTCGATCGTGATGGGAGCGCTGGCCGTGGACGAAGCAGCCGGTCAAAAGATGGCCCGCGAATACAGCAACGGTTCTCTCGCTAAAGATCCCATGGCACTCAACCAGATCGCCTGGTTCATTGTGGATGACGCCAGCAAAATGAAGTCACCCGATTTCGCGCTGGCGGCCGACCTTGCGCGAAAGGCCGTTGAAGCCGGTGGCGATAAGATGCCGGAAGTTTTGGATACGTACGCCGTAGCCCTTTCCAAGAATGGTCAACTCGACGAAGCGATTGCCGCGTCCGAGAAAGCGGTCGCTTTGGTAAATGCGGCCGGTTCGAAGTACCCAGACCAGATGAAGAAGGAAATCTCCGACCGGTTGGCTTCTCTTAAGGCTAAGAAGAAAGCTTAATCCACTTCGATCGTCGAGAAGTAGACTGCCCAGCGTGAACCTTCGCGCTTGGCTCTTTTTTGCTCTGTCTTCTCTCACCGGTTTCGCCGCGGCCCAGTACCACCTCAGTAATTCCCAAGCGGAGTGGTGGAGCAACCAGGGCTACGCCGGTACGGTGGGGCTGGGGCTTATTGCCCCGCTCCTCTTCGACAAAGAGGAGGGGAAAGACCATGCTTTGCGGGTCGCGGAAGTTTCAATCGGCACGGCTGGCCTCACTTACGGCCTTAAGCGAGCATTTCCCGAAACTCGCCCCGACGGCTCAGATCGGGAGAGCTTTCCCAGCGGTACGGCGGCGCTAACCTTCGCCGTCGCCCACATGAACGCCCACTGGAGACCCAAGCAGGCTCTCCTTTGGTACGGCGCCGCCACCATGTGCTCTCTGAGTCGCTTGCAATTGCAGAAACATCACGAGAAGGATGTTCTAGTTGGAGCCGCACTTGGGGTCGCCGTAGCCGAATTGAACCTCCGCTCCACTCATGGTTGGGTGCTGGCCCCGTTGGTTTCCGAGAATGGAACCGGGCTGCTACTTTCATCCAAATTTTAATGAACCTTCAACCCGTCTAAACGCGTAATATGATCATTATGCAGGCCCCCGCAGTCAGTCAGGTCCAGGGAGAATTAGTGGAACAAGGTGATTTCATTCGGGTGGTATTTCAAAAGGGGTTACCTCAAACAACCGGCGTTAACGGCTGCCGGGTTGAAGACGTAATCGCAGTTGCCCTCGAACGCATCCGACGGTACCAAACCGGTTCGCTGGCGTGCGAAGAAAATGAAGAGGCGATCCGGGCACTCCGCGTGGCGATGCGTGCGATGGAATCCCGAAAACGTCGCCGGATTGAACAAGGCGTCTTCAGCACGATGAAGGCCCACGTCGGAATCCGAACCGAAGACGTGCACGAAGATTTTTCGGCCACCGGCGCGTAAATTCTCGCCGACAGTCCCGTTCCGTGCTTCCATTTTGATAGAAATGGCAGTACTATGCCTATTGAGACCGATTTAATATCAGGAAGAACACAAATATGATGATTATCCCCGCCGTTGCGATCGTTGCCAGTCTCGGTCTTCCATCCGCTGCCGTGTCTTCCCTGATCCTGACGCAAGACGGTCGAATGGACAAGTTCATCGCCGCCCCGCGGATTACACTTCCGGCGGAACTGATCCCCGATCATCCTCTAGCCGCCGGACAAACCAATGCGGGTTCTGCGACTTCTGTTGCCAAGACGGCTCCCGCCGCAATGGACGCGGCCACACTGCCGGTTAGCAAAGAAAAGAAACTGACTCTTCACGTCTATTCGGAACAGATTTCAGATCTCGTGTCTCAATTGCAGCAGCAAGGGCTGCAGGTACTCATCAATCTTTCCTCTTTCCCCACGGGAGGAGTTCTGATTGATATCGACGAAAAACCCGAATCGCTAGTCATGACGACTCTGGGAGAAGCCATGGGGGGCGCATTTTTGAACCGAGGAGGGATATGGGTTTGGAGCAAGCAGGCGTCGCGAACATCTGTAGCCGGAACTCCGCTGGGGGAAGAAGCATTTCCATCGGACATCACGTTCATTCCTGCCGAAAAGGCTGCCGAGGCGTTCGCTAGGGACTCCTTCAAATTCGCGGCCGCCGCTCCCGCATCGGCCTACAAGAAATCAGTAACGGTTGTTGTCAAAGCCGATGCCGGTTCACGGTTGGCCCCCCGGACGCCGATTCAACTTTCTACCGCTCAAAAACAGACGTTGAAGCGGCGCGGATTCCTTCGCTACGATGAATTGTCGAAGTACCAGAAATCGTTGATCCCGACCTTAGGCCCCGGTCAAACGCTAGTACTAAATGAACTTAAGATCAAGGGCTAATCGCCTAACGATCTACGACGAAACGGGAATGTCTGGTTCACTCAAGCAATGGGAAAACCTTACATCTCCTTGGGGGCACTGCTCGGGCTTTTAGGCGTTGTTCTGGGGGCATTCGGTCGGCATGTGCTGGAGGGCCGACTGACTGAGAAAGGAATGGGCCAATGGCAAACGGCCTCTCACTATCAACTGGTTCATGCGGTTCTTTTGGTGGGTATTGGCGTTTGGCTTCAGACCGGCGGACCTAAGTTGCTGGTGCGGGCTGGAATGTGTGTTGCCGCGGGCATTGTGATCTTTTCCGGCTCGCTATACGCCCTCGCTTTGAGCCGGGTACCCATTCTCGGTGCGGTTACGCCGCTAGGCGGGGTGGGCATGATCCTCGGCTGGGGCTTGCTAATTTTGGCCGCGCGGAAAATCTAACCTTTACTCAACCACGGCACCAAATTTTCGCGTTCGACGCTGGAACGTGGCGATGCCGCGCATTAGATTCTCGGGTTTGAAATCGGGCCAGGAAACGTCGGTAACGAAAAGTTCGGTATAGGCGGCTTGCCAGATAAGGAAGTTACTCCACCGCATTTCCCCGGCGGTCCGAATCATGAGATCCGGATCCGGGTGCGAAGGATTGTAGAGGTTCTCGCGCACCGTTTCCTCGGTAATGTCGTCCGTCGACGTCCCGTTGTCCACAATCTTTTTGATCGCATCGACGATCTCGGCCCGTCCGCCGTAATTCACGGCAAGCGTAAAAGTAATCCCGGTGTTATTCCGGGTGGTTTCCATGCCGTCCTTGAGTGCCTTTTGGAGCCCGGCGGGAAGGTCCTCGATCCTCCCAGAGACGTTCACCTTCACGTTGTTGTTGTGCATCGTCCGCAGTTCTTCTCGCGATGCCCGTTCAATAAGTTTCATGAGTCCCGAAACTTCATCTTCGGGCCGGCGCCAGTTTTCCGCGGAGAATGCATATACCGTGAGGTACTTCACGCCAATATCGCTGGCGGCCAGCAATACGCCTCGCAGGGCACGGTACCCCTCGCGATGACCCAGCAGCCGGGCAAATCCCTTCGCCTTAGCCCACCGCCCGTTTCCATCCATGATGATTGCCACGTGCTGAGGCAACTGCATGAGATCCAGACCCAATTCGAGGGCCTGAGTGATGTACGGCGAGCCGGGTTTGGCGGATGGCGGGAGGGCTATGCTGGCGTTGGTCATCCCCTGATTAGACTTGCATCAACTCGACTTCTTTCTTCTTGCCGAGATCGTCTGCTTTCGCGACAAAAGTATCCGTGAGTTTCTGAACCTTACTTTCCAGTCCCTTTACTTCGTCTTCGGTGATCTCTTTCGACTTGGCAAGAGCCTTAAATTGATCCATCGCATCTCGTCGCGCATTTCGCACCGCGACGCGGCCTTGCTCGGTGCGACCATGCACTTGCTTAACCATTTCACGGCGGCGATCTTCGGTCATCGGAGGAAAATTGAGCCGAATTCCCGCTCCGTCCGCGATCGGATTGATTCCCAAATCGCTTTTAAGAATCGCTCGCTCGATGAGCGGAATGAGATTCTTTTCGTAGGGAGTGATCAGTAGTTGTCGGGGCTCCGGGGTGGAAATAGAAGCCACCTGCGAAACCGCGGTCTCCGTACCGTAATAATCCACGGTCACGCGTTGAAGAATGTCGGATGAGGCGCGCCCCGTGCGATACGAAGCGAAGTCGTGGGTCATCGCGTCGAGCGCATTTGACATCTTATTTTCACAGTCTTTCAGTACAGATTCAACCGACATAGTTATTCTCCTCCAACGAGTGTGCCCGTGTTGCCGCCCGCTAGGGCATCGGCAAGACTTCCGGCAGCATTAAAATCTAGAACGATGAGCGGCAGAGTGTTTTCTCGGCACATGGTGAAAGCGGTCTGATCCATCACTCCCAATCGCTGCTCAATCGCTACGGAATAATCCAACGTGTCGTAACGAACAGCGTCGGAATGCTTCCGCGGATCTTTATCGTAGACGCCATCCACCTTCGTGGCCTTCACCAGTACATTCGCGTCAATTTCTAAGGCGCGAAGCACGGCCGCGGAATCGGTGGTGAAGTATGGGTTACCGGTTCCAGCGGCAAAGACGACGACTCTTCCCTTCTCCAAGTGTCGGATCGCCCGTCGTCGAATAAACGGCTCGGCGACCTGGCTCACGTTGATTGCGCTCTGGACTCGAGACGGAATTCCCTGGTGCTCAATCGCGCTCTGCAAAGCCAACGCATTCATCAGCGTTCCCAACATTCCCATCTGATCGGCCACGGTGCGATCAATGCCGCCCTGCGCGCTAAAAGTTTCTCCCCGGACAAAGTTTCCGCCACCAACAACGATGCCTACTTCATGCCCGCGATCGCTGACACTTTTCACTTCGGCCGCGATGTAATTGAGAACGGTGGGGTCTAACCCAAAGCCGGCCGTTCCGGCGAGAGCTTCACCGCTCAGTTTTATCAAAACCCTCTTAAATGCGCGTCTTTCAATCCCCAAATCCGAAGCTTCCCTGCCGTGGTGCGGCTAAAGAATTATACCGGGGAGGCGATTAATGGACCGGTTAAGCTCGGGAATCCTTGAACCAGTAAACTGGTCGGGTCATGAGTGACGATATTCGAACAATACGCCTGCAGAAGCTGGCCCGTATGCGAGAGCTGGGCCGTGATCCTTATGCGGTGGAGAAATGGAAACGCTCGGATACGGCTCATGGTTTATTGGAGAGCTTTGAAGAAGGACGTGAAGTTTCCTTCGCCGGTCGGGTGGATTCTCACCGGCCCAGTGGCAAAGCTGGCTTCATGCACCTTACCGATGGTGACGGGCGAATCCAAGTTTATGTTCGTCAGGACGGCGTGGGCGAGGTGGATTACGAACTCTTCCGCCTGCTCGATATTGCCGACCACGTGGGAGTCGAAGGTGAGTTATTCGTCACAAAGAGTGGCGAGCGAAGCATTAAGGCCACCCACGTTCAGCCGCTTAGCAAAACTCTCGTCACCGTTCCCCTTGGCAAGGAAGCCGAAGGCAAGGAGTATGACAAGCCGGCAGATCCGGACTTCCTTCTTCGCCATCGGCACATCGACTTGCTCACCAACCGCGATAGTCGCAAGAAGCTCATTGCGAGAGCGAAAATCACCAGCGCCGTTCGGCGTTACTTCGACTCGCTCGGATACCTAGAAGTGGAAACGCCACTTTTGCAACTCGAGGCGGGTGGCGCGGCCGCGCGTCCATTCCACACGCACTATAACGCCTATGATATTGACGTCAAATTGCGGATATCGCTCGAACTCTATCTAAAGCGAATTATCTGTGGTGAGATCGACAAGGTGTACGAAATCGGACGGGTTTTCCGAAATGAAGGTGTTTCAAACCGTCATAACCCCGAATTTTCGCTGCTGGAGTTTTACGAGTCCTACGTCAACCTCGACACCATGATGGAGCGGGTGGAAGGCTGCTTCCGCACCGTTGCCACCGAAGTATTCGGGTCTACCGAAGTTGAAGTGGCACTTTCACCGGGGGATATTGAGGACCAAGACGACCCGCAGGACGTCGTGAAGCTGGACTTTTCGAAGCCCTGGCGACGCGTGAACCTAATGGAGGAAATCGAGCGGCACACCGGTTTGGCGGCGGCTGATTTCGTGGATTTAGAAACGGCGAAAGCCGCCCTCCGAGACCGACAGGTCACCAATCCGGCGAACGGCAAGCGAATTCTGCTCGATAATGAACGCAACTTAGGCGGACTGATCGAGAAGCTCCTGGAGGTTTTCGTAGAGCCGACGCTCCAGAACCCGACGTTTGTCGTTGGCTATCCCATCGAAACCAGTCCGCTGGCCAAAAAGGACCCCACAAATCCTCGAATGACCCGCCGCTTTGAGGGCTACATCCTAGGGAAAGAGGTCTGCAACGCGTTTAGCGAGATCAACGATCCCGTGGACCAACGAGAGCGGTTCGAGCAGCAGTTGGGCGAGAAGGCAAAGGGCGACGATGAGGCGCACCCGATGGACGAGGAGTTTATCTACGCCCTCGAATGCGGAATGCCCCCGGCTGGTGGTTGCGGCATCGGGATCGATCGCATGGCCATGATGCTTGCCGGTGCCCGAAACATTCGGGAAGTTCTGCTGTTTCCGTTTATGAAACCGCGCCCTGCCGCGGGCGCGGTCCAGCCGGTAGCTACTTTATCCGAGTAACGGTGAACTTAATTTGGTCGACCTTGGGCGTGCCCGGGTCGGCCACAAATCCTGAGACAATTCCCGCCGTCACTTTGGCTTTTCCATCGGCGACAGTGATGTAACTTTCGATCTGAAGCGTGTACGGGTTTGCCTGAGCCTTCGTACTGACCAACAGATCCCCCCGAACGTTGGCTACCCCATCCACAACCTGGGTCAGCTTAAATTTGCCGGTCACGTTCCCTTCATCGCTCTTGTCTTCCACGGCAACTTCCTCCCCAATCTTCAGCGCATCTCGCCCGGACAGAGCGGCAAACCGCATAAAGTTGGGAATTCCCGCAATCCCTCGGCTGGACTTGATTTCCAAACCATAGGCGTTGAATCGACTTACGAACGGCTTCGGCAACTGCACGGGCCCGGCCTGTCCCATCACAACTGCCGTAGCCTTTTCGGGCTTCGTTTCGATGTCGGCATCCCCGTTGCTATAAATTTTCTTGACGGTCATCAGGGCCGTGCTGCGGACAATCGCGGAGTATTGACCCGTGATCTCGATAATCGACTCGTACCGGTCAGATTCGTTCACCTTGTACTTTCGCTTCAGATCATAGGTGGTGGTGTCCGTGGACACCTGTGGGGTAGCAGATGCGGCAGCGCCCTGCGCGGCGACCGGGTAAGCCAAGCCGACGGCATATGCGGCAATAATGGATGCGATCATCAATTGAAAGACGTCTAAATAACCTAAAAGACACTCAATCCGAGAGCAATTGAAGATCAGCTCCAAAATCAGAATCTGGATCCATGGCAAAAAGTAAAGGAAACCTCCCCCCGGATGACGGTTCGTCGGCGCCAAAATTGACGACCTCCGAACAGCTCGAACCTAGAAAGGCCACCATTTTGCGGGCCGTTGTCTGGGAGTACGTGGAGACGGCGGAACCGGTGGGAAGCGAAATTCTGTCCGCGCGCTACTCACTTGGCGTGAAATCAGCAACTATCCGCAACGAAATGGCGGAGCTACTCGACCTCGGTTTTCTAAAGCAGCCGCATACCAGCGCGGGACGGATCCCCAGCGATCAGGGTTACCGGTTTTTCGTCGACGAGCTACCTCCGGTCGGAGTGATTGAAGATTCGAATCGGTCAGATGTCCAATCCGCCGCTTCCCAAAATGACTCACTTGTTCCGGTGCTGCGCGATACCGTCCGCGCCTTGAGTCGACTTCTGAATTTGCTGAGCGTGGCAACCACCGTTCGTCAAATGGACGTGATCATCCGAACGGTTGTGATCAGTGCCCTGGGCCCCTCGCAAGCATTGCTCGTGATCGCCCTGAGTAATGGTCACGTTGAAAATCGATTGATCGAAGTTCCGGTTGGAATAACTCTCACCGATATTGGCCGGACAAACGAAGTCTTAAGTTCCCTCATCGGCAAAAATATCCGGTCCCTCATTCGGATGAAAACACCGACGGTTGAAGATGCCGGGGCGCCGGCGCGACTGGTAGCCATCGTATGGTCCCAATTACGGGCAATCTCCAGAAACCTAACCCGGGGCAAGCTGGTGACGGAGGGCGAGGAGTTTCTGTTCGCGCAGCCAGAATTTCGACGGGATACCGGGGCTCTCTCCCACCTGCTAACGGAGTTGGTGGATGGCGACACACTGTACGAAGCGGTCAATCCGGGCGAAGGGGCACAAACCGTGACGATCGGTCAGGAGAACCGCGACGCCAAATTGCAGGATCTCTCCGTCATTCGACAGTCGTTCTACGTGGGCGATCAAGAAGCCGGGGTGATTGCGGTGATCGGACCCACAAGGATGCAATACAATCGCGGCATCAGCCTGGTGGACTTCACCGCGAAAGCCCTCACCGAATCACTCACCCGTTACCTGGGCTAATTACTTCAACGAGAATAGCTCGTCGTCCAGGCCGGTGTTCACCTTCACCGCTTCGTACTTTGTTATGCCGGCGACGACGTCATCCGTGTTCTTAACGGTCATTTGCGTCGGAAGCCAAACGCCCGAGACTTGCTGGGGCTTCTCGTAGAAAAAGGTCGCGAGTTGACGACCCGGCTGGTTGTACCATTCTCGCCGATTCACAATGCCCTTCTCACGGTCAACCCAAATCCGGTGCCGGCTGGTGTCGTCTTTGTATTGATAGGTAAGGTCGAATACAGCATCCCCGGTCGCCCGATCCATACGGACGAAGGTCGCATTAAACAGGCTGGTGAACAAAGAGGGGGTAAGCACGCCAAAGTCCAGCGGAGTCTGTCGGCGTCCGGGTGATTTGGAAAGATCTTGCTTTGAGTTCACGCGGAGCCGCGGGACTTTGAACATCTGAATCTCACCGTTGATGATGTACAGGGCCCGAGTGTCATCTAGCTCGGCCTCCAGTCGTAGCATCAGCGGCTCTTTGTACTGAAATCGAATTCGATCGAACTTGTACGAAGTCCCGAAGTCGTTGTTGATCTTCGCCAGTTCCTTTTGAACGCCCTTGACCTTACTCGCCAAGAACGTCGCGTCGCGCAAGTTCCGTTGCACGTAATCCAAAATGCTCGGAGCTGGTGCCGCAGCGAGCGTTAGGGAGGCAATCGCGATGATCATGTCTAGTATTTTGGACGCTCGCGGCTAAACTAAGTTTTGGTGGGGCTTTCGACATTTGATCGACACGATCCGGTAAAGCGATACTTGCGCCGCTCGGCGCGCCTCGAAAAGCGTTCGCGGCTCCGCATCATGACCGCCAGCGAAACCGTGGACTTGGCGATCAAGACGTACCAGCGGCTCGCGGGACTCTTTATCCGGGAAAGCATCCCGGCGGCATTGCTCACCTTGGTGGGGGTTACATTCCTGCTGGAATGGACCTTGCCCAGCCTGCTCGAAACGAGTGATCAATCGAATATATCGGTGCAGGTAGTGGAATTTATGACCAACCTCGCCGTTGGACTCGTGATTGGCGGCCCGCTCATGCTCATCGGCGGCTCATTTTTAGTCGCGGTGGTAGTGGTCCTCACTTCCCAATATCTCACCGGAGAATTGATTGATATTGGTCTGGCGCGCGCAACCGCTCGCAAAACGTGGAAAACCACGATCCTGTCTTCCCTATACGTTTTGATCGCCTCGTCCGGTGGGATATTTGTTTCCGTTCTGATCATGGGCATCGGCGGTTGGCTCTCCACCTACAATTCCGATTCGGACGTGTTCCTTCGCTTGCTGGCATTTATTGGCGTGTTTGGCCTCTTGGCGGCCGGAATATGGAGCCTAGCCTGCGTCGCACGATATGCCCTTGCCATTCCCAGTGCGATCCTCGAAGGCGTTGGGCCGAAGGAAGCGCTTCGCCGCAGCGTGCAATTGCAGAAACGGTTTTTGCATCACGGCACTGGCACCGCTGCCACTTGGTACATCATCGCCACCGTGCTACTCGGATGGATATTGATCTCATCGGGAGCCGACGTTGCGCAGGAATTGGTCGGGCTGAATCGTATCCTCACGCAGTTCAACCAAATCTTGCCCTTTCCGGAACTTTGGAAGGTCGCCGTAGGTGCCATTCCCAGTTTCGTCGCCATTTTGCTCCTACTTCCTGCCGTTACTTGCGGCTTTACCATCATCTACTTCGAACGCCGAGTTCGGCTGGAGGGCTACGATATTGATGCGTTGGCAAACGAAATCCCGGAATAATTTCGCCCGCCAGATGGCCTTGCTGGCGGTCCTTACCTGGTCGATCGGTGGGGCAATGGGTGCCGGTCCCGAACAAAACCTCATCCAGGAAGCCACTGAACTGCTCCATCCAAAAACGGGTCCTGCCATTGAGGATGACGAATTGGAACGGCGCCTTGCGGCTTACCAAAAGCAACCTACGATTGCGAACCGTGATTCGCTTAACGGATGGTTGAATGCCCGACAGAATCTCTCGAAACCCGCCGATCTGAGCGCCGCGAGTACCGCGGGAACGGTCAAGTCGATCAAGAGCAATCCTCTGTTCCGCGACGCGGGCGACGCGCAGGATTCGAACTGGATTCAAACGATCTTCAACCGCCTGGGCCGCCCGAAGATGCCGCGTCTAAACGCACCGGAAGGCAACCTATCGGGCTTCAGTTTGCCAAGCTTCATTACCCCTTTGATGTGGACGCTGCTCGCCGGGCTGGTCGCTTTCTTCGCGTACCAGGTGGCCATGCATGTCCAAATCAAACAGCGAATTAGGAGAAAATCGGGGGGGCTACTGGAAGACAATGAGCCGGTTCGCTCTCAGTCGGAATGGCTTACTTTGGCCGATCAGCATGAAGCGGCGGGGGAATACCGACTCGCCGTCCGATGTCTTTACATTGCCATGCTTCTTAGCTTCGATGAATATCGGGTCGCTCGGTTCGATCGTCGCCAAACGAACTGGGAGCACCTGGCCCGGATCGAAGCCAGCCCCCTATACTCGGCTGAAATAGGGTTCCGCGAGTTAACTCAGCGGTTCGACCGAATTTGGTACGGTCACCAGTCGATTGGGCTTGGCGATGTGGCGGAGTTCAGGGCGGCCTTCTCGAACATCAACACTCGTGGACCGGGGATGCCCACATGAGTCTGAATCGGAATTTGACCGCAATCCTCACCATCTTCGTGGGTTTGGTCCTCTTTGGCATTCTTTCGTTGGCCGGTGGACGCCGCGATTCCGACACCTATCCCAGTTCGGAGCACTACGGTCCCAGCGGACTTCGTGCGTTGTCTGAATTGTTGACTCAGCAGGGGTACAAGGTCCGAATTGATCGACGTTCAAAGCCGAAGTTCGCCAGCGGCGAAACGGTGGTAGCGGTACTCCGCAACTCTTCGACCGAGAATAGCGCGGCCGAATATGACCGAAACGAAAGCATCCTGCAAGCCTTGGCGGTGCATGCGGAGCAGGGCGGGAACTCTGTCGTCGGCTATTTGCCTTCCCGGTTTAAGGATTCTTCGAAGGGAGCCGTGAAGACTCCGGCGGCGAACGTCTTGCAATCCCTCCGAAAGGACATGTGGGTTCCCGACACGGCCGACCTTGGCTTGACCAATACCAACCCGACCCTGCCGCTATGGACTGGTCGCTGGACCGCAATGGCGGAAATTTATTCGGGCGGCGTGATTGTCACGTTAAGTAACGCACTCCCGCTTACGAACCGATTTTTGGACCGGGAGCAAAACGCCGACGTCATCCTGAATACCATCCAAACCGTCGCCAAGCCGGGAACGACAATCGTGTTCGCGGAGGGAGGTTTTGAACCCGTTGATCCCGGATTTTTGGGGACGATCGGTCCCGGTGCCGTCTCGGCTTGGTACCAGACGCTCTTTGTTTTTGCCGTCATTGCCTACTACGGCGGCAAGCGGCTCGGTTTGCCAGACTATCGGCGAATTCCTCAACGATCGAGCCGAGATCTGCTGGACGCGATGGCCGACACCATGCAACGGTCAAAGAGCAGCCGGACGGTGGTGCGGGTAGCCATCAGTAATGCGGAGACTTGGCTCGACCAATGGCAAGTACAAAATCGCACTCGAGAAACTCCGCAGTCATTGGAGCGAGCGATTGCGAAAGGACGGGCGGCGCTGATGGAGAACAAGCTTCCCGCTTCGATGGCCGTGACCCTTGTGAAAGAACTCGACCGCGAAATAGTGGCTCTCCGCCAGCCGAAGGCACCGTAATCTCAAAAATACGAGGGCACCGAGGGCGACGAATTGGGTAAGTCTAGAGAGTGAGTAGAAATCTCCTTGTTTCCGCCTTGTTCATTGGCATTATTTCGGGAGCCCACGCTCAGAATAAGCCGGCTGCACAATCTCCAGCCGAGCCTCCGGTTCCGAAGGCACTCGTTCCGCTCGACAAGAAATATCGCACCACGAAGGCCGCATACACCGCAAAACCGAAAGACAAGAAGGCGAAGGATGCTTACGTAGAAGCCACCGTTAAGCTGGGTCACGAAACGATGATCTCGCCTGATTACCCGGCGCGATTCAAGTACAAGAAAACGTTACAGCTATACCGTGAAGCGCTAAAATTGGATCCGAACAACCCAGTGGCCAAACAGGAAAGCGACTTAATCATCAAAATCTACAAACAAATGGGCCGTCCTGTTCCAGAATAGGTTTAATGCCCGACAAACTTGCCGAGCGCGCTTCAACCCGCATGGAGGGCCAGCCGGTCGCCCACGCAAAACAGCAGATTGAGCAAAAATTTATTTGGGTCCTATCCATCGTGGTGGGACTCATCGCCGCGATCCCGGCATTTTTAGCTTGGCAGAGCACTCCCCCCGGAAGTTCCTTCCTGGGCTACATGTTCAGTACGGACGATCAAATGGTCTATGCCGCCTGGATTCGCCAGGCCATGGCAAACCAATTCCTATTTGACAATCGGTTCACGACGGCGGCTCAGCCCGGCCTGACCATCAACCTATATTTCCTCGCGGTGGGGCAAATTGCGCGGATCACGGGCATCGTTTTTGCCACGCATCTAGTTCGGGTCGGACTCTCCGTCTTGCTGGTCCACCAGCTGTTTGCGTTGGTTCGCCGACTCAACTGGCCAGTCTACGAAACGAAGCTCGCCGTAACGTTCGCGATCTTTGCCGGTGGCATCGGATTCTTGGTTTGGCACACTTTTGGGGTTGCCATCGTTCGGCCGACCCCGCAGGTGATCTCCAATCTGCTGTCGGGCCGGTTGCCGATCGACGTTTGGCAGCCCGAAGCTTTTACGCTTCCATCCATGTTGGTGAACGGCCTTTTTGTCGCGGCCCTGAACCTAATCATCTATGCCTTTCGGTGCTACCTAGACGCGCAGTTCAGCTGGAAACCCGTCTTGCCGGGTGCCATCGCGATGCTGGTGCTGATGAATATCCACAGCTACGATGTACTTCTGATCGCGTTGGTTCTTTTTGGCTTCATGGTCATGGAATGGGCCCGAGACCGAACTAATCGCGATTGGATTATTCGAGCACTGGCCATCTCGGCCGGTATATTGCCCGCCGCCCTTTGGTTCCTCTTCGTTCTCAAAAATGACCCCGTCTTTCAAGCCCGCGCCGCAACTCTGACCTATTCTCCAAACTTCAGAAGCGTCCTCGCCGGGATAATCCTTCCCCTGTTGCTGGCAATCCCGATGCTTTTAACGTCTAGGGAGTCAAAGAAGCGCTCTTCGTTCGCGACGGTGTTGGTGTTGATGGTCTACGGCGCACTGGCCGCCGTGGCCGGATCATATCAAGATGGCTACTTTTTAAGCTGGGTTTGGTTTGGCGGGGTTTACGTTTTCCTCGCATTCCTTCTCTACTCGTTGGCGAGCCAAAATCCGACAAGAAATCTCATCGTTTCGTGGGCGGTAGTTTCACCCGTGGCGCTCTACTTCCCTGCCCTCTTTCAACGGAAACTTGCCATGGGAATGATCATCCCTTGGGGAATTTTGGCGGCGGGTGGTGCCGGACTTCTGCTCGCAAAACAGGCCCGATCTGGCCGAAACCTTGCGACCATCCTTGCCATCACCGTCATCAGCGCGTCTGGCCTGCGATGGGTGACCCGTGAGTTCAATCTGGCAAAGACCAACGTGGGCAACACAACGGTGCATACGGTGTATCTCACCGCCGATGTCACGACGGCTATTCAAGCGCTGGATAAAGAGCCGGGTAAGAAGGTAGTCATTGCGCTTCCTGGTTTGCCCAGTCCGGTCCAAGCCAATGGCGAAAATGTTCCGGATGAGTTTGCCTCGCCGGTAATTCCAGATTTGAACGGCATCGCCACCGGGTTTACCGGGGCCTATTCTGTGGCTGGCCACTGGAGTGAAACCCCCGATTACAACCGAGTACGAAACGAGGTGACGGTACTGTTCTTGGCATCCACTCCGGTAGAGGTGCGGCGCCAAAAACTCAAGGAGATGGGAGTGACCCACATCATCGCCCCGCACCCCGAATCATTTCCCGATCTCGGCCTGGCTGACCTTCGCGATTGTGGCGAAGAAGTCACGGAAGGAACATCGTTTAGCCTTGTCCGTGTGAAGAATCCGTAGGAGAGGCATTTCCGGGTGACTCTCCCACCGCGACCACCGTCGGTAATCCACCGTAGGCACTCATGCCAAGGCGTTCTCGTTTTACGACCGTGCCGTCAATTTTAACTATCCGGTAGGTAACCACGGTTTTTCGCGGCGATCCTTTTTCCACGACCTTTTTCACGCCCGCCGGAAGACTAGGATCCGCCTTCGTCTGCACCGTGATTGGCTTGGTCTGGGCATCCGATTTCTCGATGCTTACCTCTAGACCAGGAACCTTGGTGCCAAATACCCGGAAAGTGAGTCGACCGGGGTGCATCTCACTGGCGATTGCGACCGGTAGTTTGCCATCGTTTCTCAGTCGTAAATCAATACTTCCGTAAGAAACCGTAGAATCCCGGCCCAACGGAACGTACACCACGGGGATGGAATGATTCTGCCGCTCAACAATTTTCAGATTCGCAAGCAGGGCTGCATTGTAAAGGGTGCTGCTGACCTGACAAATGCCACCCCCCAATCCAGAATCCAGCCGACCGTTCACAAATACCCCGGCTTCTTTATAACCTCGGGCGGCGGTTCGTTCGCCAACGATCTGGTTGTAGCTAATGGTCTGCCCCGGCATCACGATAATTCCCGGGAAGCATTTGGCGGCTAATGATAAATTGGTGGTTCGGGGTCGGTTACTCGCCTGAAACGTCGTTGAATAACTCGATACCACTTCTCGAATGCTTGCCAGAGCTTCGTCCGGAACCACCTTCGGTAGTTCCTTGATCGGAATCTCAACCGTCACCGGAAGCTTGGCCCGTAGGCTTTCGGGGATCGCGGCAGCGACATCTTCGGGCAGGTGAGTTAGGTCAGCCGAGTAGCCTGGAGTCTCCTTGGCAAGGAGTATCTGTCCCTTTTCGTAACGCACAACGGCCGGTTTCACCGCTGGCAACTGCTTTTCGATGCTGGCCTTTAGTGCAGGCGGGACCGCGCCGACGACCTTAAACTTCGGAAGGAAATCTTTCGGCTCAACCGTTTGCCCCGTAACTTGCGACGCCTGATCCATCAGCGAGCTGAGCGGGAGGCTGGCGACGGTGGCCACGTCGTCAAACGCGACTCCTAGCTGGCCGGGAGTCAGCGGAGCGAGCTGGATCGGAATCTTGGTGTGAATCGTCACCGGAGTGAGCTTTTGCGCTTCCCACCAAGTACGAAGTTTCTTCTGCGCTTCTTCCTGTACCAGGCCGCCGACAGGAATGCCGCTAACGGTCGTGCCAGCGTGAATTGTGGGTGCTTGTCGGGAGACGTAGGTGATGGGGAGCGCCAAACCGGCCACTCCAATTGCTGCAAAAGACAGTCGCTTAATCGTTTTCATCCGTCGGCTCTTAGCCGTTACCAACCTATTATGGAATGGAACGATTATTCAGACTGCTGGTTGCGGAGAATCGGCGCGAAATCAACCCGAAAATGGGGCACTCTGAAGTCGAATCCACGTTCGACTTGCGGATGATTTTTAGTGCCGGACGGTACCCTTAGTGCTTATGGCGAAAGTTGCTTGGATTAACGGTCAGATTGTGCCTCTAGAGGAGGCGAAAGTCAGTGCCATCGATCACGCCCACTTGTATGGTGACGGACTCTTTGAAGGCATTCGCTTCTACGACCGAAAGGTGTTCCGTCTCGATTCGCACCTGGATCGGCTCTATCACGGCATCGCCTACCTCGGCTTTGAGATGCACATCCCGCAGTCGGAGCTTCGCCAAATCGTTTTGGATACATGCCGCGCTTCCGATGAAGAGAATGGATACATTCGGTTGAACGTTACGCGGGGAACCGGGCTTGGTCTCGATCCGCGAAATATCGACCGCACACCTGCCGTCGTGGTGATTGTTTCCACTCTCTCCCTGTATCCGCCAGAGTTGTACGAGTGGGGGCTGGACGTGATCACCAGCAGCTTCCGAATGTCACCGTCGGATGTGCTCGATCCTCGGCTCAAGTGCATTGGAGGCTACGCCAGCAACATCATGGCTAAGATGGAAGGCTACAAAGTTGGCGCGCACGAGTCTCTGAAACTCAACCATCAAGGTCAGGTAGCGGAGTGCACCGGAGACAATGTTTTTCTCATCCAGGATAACGTCGTCAAGACCCCTCACCCGTCAGTCGGATTGCTAAAAGGCATCACTCGAGACGTGGCGCTAAGACTTTCCGAAGAGCTTGGCTACAAGACCGAGGAGACCTTCCTCACGGTATTCGACTTCTTCACCGCCCAGGAGGCGTTTGTAACGGGTACGGCAGCGGAGATCGCGCCAATGGTGAAGTTAGATGGCCGACCGATTGGAACCGGTAAACCCGGACCGATCACACTGGAGCTCATGGCTCGGTTCCGCCAAGAAACCGTTACCGGGGTCCCCTACGCGTAGAACCGGCCAACCCGAAATCGAAGTGAAGTCGGCGGCTGACACTTTGCCGCCGACTTGGTCGACCGTTGCCATCCGCAGCGACTTTAGAGATTGCCAGTCATTAACCAACCTTCTCCGAGGCCCCCAACCGCGAGACATAACGTGTCCATTTTGCGGTACTTCGGAGCAACAGATTTTGGAAACCGAATTGGTTGGGTGTCCGTTGTGTTACGTAGCGCTACCCGAAGCGATTTTTCGGGTCAAGTAGGGAAAGCGAGCATGTCGATGAAATTTAAAGGATTTGGAGCGATCGTACTTACCGCAATGGTAGCCGTCTTGGTGGGTTGCGGTGGAGGCGGCGGCGAATCGACCACTACTTACCGACAGATACGTGCGATAAACGCATCGCCCGACTCCGGCTCCGTGGACTTTCTGCTGAATGACACCAAGATCGCCAGCGCGATTCCCTACCTTGGCTCCAGCTCTGACTTTGTGAAGTACAAATCTCAGGACTACGATCTAACGGTGAAGAACCCTGGCGCGACGGAAACGCTTGATGTGTTGGCCTTCACTCCCCCCGCAAACAAATCGTTGGTCGCGCTGATCTCTGGCCTGAAGGATTTTGGAACGCAGTTTGACAAGCGACTGAGGGTGACAAATTTCTCGGTTGACCGCACGATTCCCAACGGGAGCAAAGCTCGGTTGATCGTCTTAAATGCCTTCGTCGCGGCGGATGGAGCCTCAAACCCGACCGTCGACTTCCAGGATGGAGATCGTCCCAGGTTTCCGGTTAAGGACTTGGCGTTCAACGCCAACGACACCGTGGAAGTGGATGCCGGTACCTATAACTATGAGGTCCGACCATCGGACAGCGAATTGGTTTACGTCAGTAGCTCCCTAACGTTTCAAGCCGGAAAAATCTACCTCGTGGTTATTTCGGGACAAGATGGCGGAACGGGCGCTCGCGAACCGAAAATCACGCCGATTGTCCTTACCGACAAACCGATCGAATAAACCCGGCTAAACGCCGGATTGGTTTCTTACACAGATATACTCCTTTGTACGCACCGTTCTTGACGGTGCTCTCGTCCTTCTTATGCCGAACGATGCACTTCGAGACTCAATGGCGGAACGCAAGTGGCTTGATGCGCTTGCGAAGGGAGATCCCCGGGCGCTGGGCCACATTTATGAGGCCTACAGCGAACGGATTTTCCGCTATTGCTATCGAATGCTCGGAAACCGCACGGATGCGGAAGATGCGACCGCGGAGACGTTCCTTCGCGTGTTGCGCCGTTCGGCTGAGCTACGAGCAGATGGAGCGTTTCGAACTTGGTTGTTTAGGATCGCTCGTAACTTATGTATCGACCGGATGCGGCAGCACAAGCTCCTTGAGCTGCCGCCCGATGCGCAGTACGGCGGTTCTGAGGAACGATCAACCCTTCGGGTTACCGTTCAACAGGCCCTCAACTCACTCCCTCGCGAGTACTACGACCCCTTGGTGTTGTGTGACCTGGAAGAGATGTCGGCTAAAGAAGCTGCCGACATCCTCGAAATCAGTGTCCCCGCGCTCAAGAGCCGGCTATACCGGGGTCGCAAGGCTTTGCGAGACAAGCTAGGAAGCATATTGGAGAGAACGTCATGAACGAAAAACTTGTCGAGTCGCTGGTTGACCTATATGGCAGCCGAGAGCTCACCCCCGAAACCGAAGAAGCATTAGAAACCCTCGCATTCAACAACGCTCAATTGAGCCACAACATGTCCACTTTGCGTCGCACTGTCGACGTCCTAAGATCGGATCCCGGTCCGGAGCTTTCCGAAGAAAGCTACCAACGGATTTTGATGAAGATTTACGCCCGAGGCGCGGAGATTGAACCTAATCTCGCGGCCCCCATTCATCTTCAGTACCAACTCCCCATTCAGGGGTAACCACCCACCTATCATCCATGAAAATCGACTGTCCACGTAAGGAGTTCTTTGAGGCAATTACCGCTACTTTAGCGGCGGCAAGTGTTCGCACTTCCGTTCCCATTCTTCAGAACGTAAAGATTGAAGCGACCGACCATCTCGCTAACTCGTCCGAAAAACTCGCGGGTCTCCGCGTGACCGGATGCGACGGCGAAATGTGGGTGGTCCGAGAGCTTCCTTGCCTGGTCACCGAACCCGGTGCGCTTTGCTTAAATGCCCGCACGCTACAACAGATCGTCAGCCAGCTCCCGGATGGCGATCTCTCGCTTTACACTCTTGACGGCCATAGCGCCATGCTCAAGCAAGGTGCCTCGGAATACCGATTGGCCTCCCTGGAATCGGACGATTTCCCCGAACCACCCGGTTATGGTGGCGATGCCGAACTGACTCTTCCCTTGGGCGAACTTCGCCAAGCGGTCGATGCGGTGTCCTACGCCGTTTCGCAAGATAGCCACCGACAGATTCTCACCGGCGTCCTTTTTGTTTACGACGGTTCCATTTTGACGCTGGTTGCGACCGACACCCACCGACTCGCGGTGAGAAAGTTGAACCGGGAAGGCATCGGCTCCAATATCAACGTCGTGGTACCGGAAAAAGCACTCAAGGCGATCAAAGGCCTGCCGGCGGCTGATGACTTTGAAGTCACCCTGCGATTTGGCGGCGGCCGAGTTGGCGTCGATGCGGGTGGCGCTCACGTGGTGAGTCAGCTACTGGCTGGCACCTATCCGAACTGGGAACGCGTGGTTCCTCAGGAACACACCCGCGTTTGGAGCGCCGAAGTTGACCAGCTTTCCGAGAAGGTCAAGCGAGCCATGATTATCGCCCGCGACAGCTCCGATCGCGTACGGTTCAAGGGAGATGGCGATCAAATCATCATCGCCGCCCGAAGCGAAGAGCGAGGCGAGGCGAAGGAAGAAGTCCTGATGGTGGCCGATAACGGCGATGTGGAAATCGCTTTCAACGGCAAGTACGTCTCGGACGTCCTAAACTCCCTTGGCGGGCCTGGCGTTCGGATTGAGATGACGGAAAGCAGCCGCCCGGCCGTATTCAAATCGGCCGACGATGACGGCAACTATCTCTGCGTCATCATGCCGATGGCATTGGCGTAAGAGACCGTCCGCAAAGGTTAGTGGTTACAGTGAAGCCCGCAGCTTTTCTGTAACCGCTGATTCACGACGTGAAAAGTCACCAAGCAAAGACCGGCCATCACATTTAGCGCGGTATGAGCATAGTCGGCCGCGTTCTCTGGAACCGCGTGGTGATCGTGTCCGAAGGCGGTCTTACTCACCAAAAGGCAAACCATGCCTACGGAAAAAATCATGGCTGGGGCGAGAGAATGGTGTTTACGCAACCCATGGACCAGCGCCGTGATTCCCAGGGAAACGGTAACGACCACAAACGTCCACTCGGCGGGCTCACTCCCCAAAATTCCGAGCCCAGCGACGCTCCATAAGCCAAAGGCCACACCAGTGAGCAGGCAGTGAACGGCACAAATAGAACTGGCTAAAGCCCCCCATCGGTCCCAATTCACTCTTTGCATGGGGGCATTTTACCCTTGGGGGGTATGCGTATGCTGTGATTCGGGACCATTCCCGAATCACAGCCGGGTTTCAACCTATTTCTTGATACGACTCAAGAGATCGGCGATGGCGCGGTCGAGTTGCCCGTCGGTACCCATCAAGAATTCCACCGGATCATTTTCCACTTGGATATCCGGCACCACGCCCATGTTTTCCAGCGGTGTACCATCCAGGCGGTAGACGCCCGTGCCCGGCATCCGGGCATTGGTTCCATCCACCAGGGGCAAACCACCGGTGTAGATCACGTAGCCGGGCGTCGGCATGCCGACCAGCTTAGCCAGACCCCGCGTCTTCATGGAATTCGGAAACATTTCCGCGTTCGAGAAGCTCGTCTGTGCGCACATCACGGTCAGCGGGAAGTCGGCGAGCTGGCCGGGACCAATAATCGGCGATTCGTCCCGTTGCTGGTAGTAAGCGTTCGGACGCCGTTCCAAAAGGTCAATAATGCGATCCGAAGTGTTTCCACCGCCGTTGTTTCGAACGTCGATGATCATTCCCTTCTTGCCATTACCGAATTGGTAGGCCTGCTGGACGAACCGGTCGAGTTCGGGTTGACTCATGCCCGCAATGTGAACATAAGTCAGCTGACCGCCGGACTTCTCTTCGACGTACTTTCGGCGTGCATCCAGTAGGTTCTGGAAGTTCAGTTCCGAAAACTCGCCCTGGCTTAAAGCCCGGTACTTGACCGTGCGAGTTTCACCCTTGCGGCTGAGAACCGTGAGAGAAATCTCCCGTCCGACTTGCTCATTAAGCACGTCCCGGTAGAGAGCCTCATCCGCTTGCACCGGCTTGCCGTTGATCGCGGTGACCACTTCACCCGCTTCCAACTTAGACTTCGCGTAGCTACCCGGGGATCGCGCCGGAACCTGACGAATCTTGATTCCCTTACCTTCCCAAGTGTAATCCACCGTGAAACCGAGGTGAGCGCTCTGCTGCGATGGCGGACCGCCCGCTGGACCGCCCACTTCCGAGTGAGACGACTCCAGCTCACCCACCATTTCATTCAGCACCGTGGCGAGGTCGCTTGGGTGACCCAAGCTGGGCAGGTACCGCTCATACTTCGCTCGCAGGGCTCGCCAATTTCGACCGTGGAAGTAAGGATCGTAGAATCCTCGATCAAACTCGCGCCAGAACTGCACGAAAGCGGCTTTGCGCTGATTTCGAATGTCCTGAGTCCAATCGGCACGGAAGGTGATGGAGTTCGACGGATTGTTCGGAATCCGCAGGCTCTGGATCACCGGCTGACCACCGCGAATGTACTGAAGGTTCTTACCGTCGGGCGTGATGTCAAATCCACCCGATACGCCGCCCCCTTGCGTAAATCGTCGGGCTCCTTCACCCGTGAAGTCAACGCGCCAAATATCCCCGTCGGCTGCGTAGAAGATGCCACCGGTCTCCGGATCAATCACCATGTTGCCGGCGATCGATTGGCCGACCAATCTGCGAACCCGGCGCTGGATACCGTCGAAGTCAATTTCAACCTTCACCTTCGTCGGATCAGCTGGCTTCTTGTACTCCAGATCGGCCTCGCCGGGGCGAGCTTCTTCCGGCTGCAGAGGCAAAACGTAGATGCCATCTCCCTGACGGTTGCTGCCGAAGAACAAGTACCGGCCGTCCGGCGACCATCGCGGAAGAAAGTGCTGCGAGTTCAGCTGCGTGACGTCCGTGCCCTTACCCGAAACGGTGTCGTAGACGATGATGTTGCGCGCGCTCTCCCAATAGTAGTAGCCAGAACCGTTGAGTACCTCAGCGTAGGCGACGTACCGCATATCGGGCGACCAATCGTAGTCGAACGCTTCGCTTCCGGGACGTGCCAGCACCCGCTTTGCTTCGGCGACACCATCCAACGCCAGCGTGTAGAGTCCACCTTGCGCGCCCGTCATCCAGAACGAAAGGGATTTCTTATCCGGGGTGATCTTCAGAGAGGAAACATCCGCATCCGCCTTGGTAACCGGAGTTTCTTTGGTCGTTTGCGGGTCAAGTCGGTACAGACGCTCCGTGCCGTCCCGGTCGCTCACAATGAACAGCGATTTGCCGTCGGGCGCCCAGAGAGGCTGTTCGTCAAAGCCTTCCCAGGTTGTCAATCGAGTCGCATCGTCCTTATTGGGTGACTTCCCTTTCTTGTTAACCGGGACCGTCCATACGTCGTTGCGAACGGTAAAAGCCACCGTTTCCCCGTTCGGACTGAGATCGACACTATCCGCGCCGGTTGTTACGACTTGCCGCGCTTCCAAGGTCGATTTATCGTCCGTGTTTGCGGTGAAGTCAATCTCCTTAACCCCCGTGCCGTCAACGACCATCACTTCGCCATCCAGCTCAAAGGCATGCTTGTTTGCATTCCGGGCACTGGTCAGCCAGCGGACAGAATTTCCGGCGTATTTAGTGATCTGGCTTGCCTTTCCGGCGCCATCCACTCGGTAAATATTCGGGGTCTGCGCCGCGGAAAAAGTCTGGACCGGCAACGGCTCATTCAAGTTATGGCTATTCTTAGCCTTCTCCGTCATCGTCACCGTATAGATTCCGGTGCTGGTCCAGTTATTCCACAGGTGTTGCATCTGGTTATTGCGCACCTCCTGTCGCTTACCGGACGCCCGATCAAATGTCCAAATCTGGGCTGCCCCACTTCCGGAGTACCGTGGGCGGTTCCAAGGAAAGCCAAGCCGGGTGTACAGCACCGACTTGCCGTCGGGAGAATATTTCGGGGCACTCAGGGACAGTTGATCAAAAAATAGCGCCTTAAACTTGCCGGTTTCCACGTCCAGCTCATAGATGCCGTTATTGTTGTCGTCCCGGGCGCTGCGGAGCAAGATGGATTTGCCATCGGGAGACCAGTCCGATGGGATGTCGCTACCGGAAAACCAGGTGAGTCGCTTCGGCGCGCCGCCGTCGGCATTCACCACGTAGATGTCATTGTTGCCGTTTCGGTTGCTACTGAAGGCGATCCGCTTGCTATCCGGAGACCAAACTGGATTATCGTCGAGATCCACATTGGTGGTGATGGATTCTGCTTTGCCGCCATTGGTGCTACCCACCCAAATGTCGCCTTGATAATAAAAAGCGAGTTTGCTGCCGTCGGGACTGATTGCGAGCGATCGAACCCCGAACAGACGCGGCGGCGCATCTTGTGGCTTCGCCACCGTAGCCGGGGTGGCCAAGGCAAATGCCGCCGGCAGAAGAGTAATGAGACATAAGGAAATGCGAGAACTCACGATGAACGAACCTTACCTAAACAACTCAAGAATTGTTAAACCTCAGGTACTGCGAGCCATCATAATTTAGGGATGACCCGGATCAATAGCGAAGGAATTCCGCGGGAGCACCTCCGCTTCGCGCTAAAAAATCCGCGAGTCGTTGCCGATGCCCGCCGAATTGATGCCTGCCTCATGTGTCGGCGCGGCAAAGTTAACGTGGCCGGAATTTGCGAATATTGCTACTCGCAGCTCGATGGCGAAGAGTTGGTCATGGTGACGCGGATCATGTCGGGAGTAGACGCCTGAACCCCCTCTGGTTTGCCCTTGGACTCATGATTGGCGTGATGGTCGCCTACGCGGTCGTTCGCTGGAAAGCCCGCCCCAAGACTCACATCGTGGCCGAATACTGGGTTTATCTGGGCACCAAAGAAATTCCGTCACAGGACGATGTGATGACGTGGCTGATGAAATCCAACCCCAACCCCGGATTCAGCACAAAGGAGGCGTTGCTGTTCAGCGATGTTCGCGTCCGGATCACGGTTGTGACCCGGCAAAAGAATGTCTCCGCTTTCCGCCCAGATCTGTTCATCGGCGGGATGCTTACCACGGGCCAAATTGCTAGCCTTGCCCACAGCGATTCTCTCATCAAAATCAAGTTTGGGAGTGACGAACCCACCCGAGACCGTCGCTACCTGACATTCCTCACTCACGTGGCCGCGGCATACTCCGTGTTCGGTCAATCCCCGCTCATTTATGACTGTGTCTTGGCAAAGCCCTGGTCCCCAGAAGATTTCATGGCGATGTTGAAGCAGGAGCCCGACGCGAGTGCGGCCGAACTCCACACCGACATCGTCTGGAAACACGTGGGAGATACCGTCTCGGCCGAAACGGTGGGAATGACCAAAATTGGCCTCCCCGATATCTTGGCGGAAGGCGTCAGCGCGGATATGAAGATTCTCACCGAGACGCTCCTGCGTTCGGCAATCAAAAAGGTGTGGCTGGAGCCAGCCCTCCCCGAAACCCTTCAGGTGGAAAGCTACGGAGATACATTCACCTTTCGATTTCCTCCCGCCCGAAACGGATTTTCCCACGCTCGGGTCAGCCGTATTCAAGCCACTTAGACCGATGACTACTGTCCGACTTATTCCCTGCCTAGATATCAAGAATGGCCGCGTGGTGAAAGGCACCAATTTTGTGAACATCCGCGATGCCGGCGACCCCGTGGAGCTAGCCAAGTTCTACAACTCGGAGGGCGCGGACGAGCTCGTTTTCCTAGACATTACGGCTAGTAGCGATTCTCGAGCGCCGGTTATCGACTTAGCCGAGAAGGTAGCCGCCGAGATTTTCATTCCCTTTACGGTCGGGGGTGGCATTAGGACCACCGAAGCGATCCAAGCGGCACTCCACGCGGGGGCGGATAAGGTGAGCTTGAATACGGCGGCAATTCAGAATCCAGATTTGATTCAGGCGGCTGCTGAAAGATTTGGAGCGCAATGCATCGTGACCGCGATCGACGCGCGAAAGTCCACCGAAACCGATGGGTGGGAAGTGTATATCCACGGCGGGCGCACACCGACCGGCATCGATGTCGTGGAGTGGGCCAAGGAAGCCGTGCGTCGAGGATCTGGCGAGATTCTCTTGACGAGCATGGATGGCGACGGTACTCAGGCGGGCTACGACCTGGGCGTGACCAAAGCCGTAAGCGAGGCGGTTGATGTGCCAGTAATCGCCAGCGGAGGTGCGGGGAATGCGTCCCACTTAGCCGATGCGGTCGAAATTGGTCTGACCGACGCAGTGCTTCTGGCCAGCATCATCCACGACGGAATTTATACGATCCGCCAACTGAAACAGGAACTCCACGAGCGTGGAGTTCCTGTTCGACTCAGCGGATGGTAATGAATCCTTTCTGGGTGCTCGGCTCCTTGTTGACCACGAGATCAAATGTGACCGGGAATGTTCCCGAGGCGCCCTTCGGGATATAGATCTCAAACACCTGCCGACTTCCCCCGCGTCCACGGGCAATTTCAAAGCGACGGTCGGCGCCGTTCAGAATCCGCAGAGGCTCGGGAAGGGTCACCTTCACAGACCCGGCCGTGCCGCGCCCAGAATTGGACTTCAGATAGAAGCTCAGCTTTTGGCTCCGATCATGATCGGCCGCCGGCAGATCCTCTCGCACCAGATCGATATCGATTAACGGACTCACCCGGAAGGAGGTTTGTGTGATGCCCGGCACCCCATCCTTCGTCTGTACCGTACCTCTCAGGATGCGGTATCCGAGCGCCGAGGTCGGGGCGATGGCAGTGTCGTAATCAACAAATGCACGACCTTTCCGATCAAATCCCGGGAATGGGACTTCCATAAGGTTTACGATGGAGCGAGCCGGGCCCTCGGCTCTCATATCTACCCGAGCCAGTCCGAGGTCCCCTTTTCCTTCGAAGGTCAGCCGGACCCCAAGGGATTGAGTGGGGACAACCGACCGCGCTTCTCCTTCGGGCCGGAACGTGAGTCCCGACGGAAGCCCTGCCGACCGGTAGAAACCAAGCTTAACTGGAGACAATACGCGCGGAAGATAAGCGGGCGTATCCGTGCCACCGCTGGGAGTGGCATCTGCCCGCAGGGTCACCGCCTTGCCGTCGCTCAAAGGCAATAGCCCCAGCCCGGGATCTCGAACAGTCGCTTCTAAGGTCAACGAATCCCCATCTACCTTCGCCACGCCAACGCTCGAAACGGCGAATCCGGGCACCGGCAGCCAAACCGGACCATTGATGCCCGTTCCGTCCAAGATGCGGCCGCTGACAGTCACCGTACCTGATGCATCCGGATGCAGTCGCAGCTCAAGGTTATCCTTTCCGATCAACCACCCATTTGCACCAAAATCTAGACTCACGACCAAGTCGTTCCCCAGCGGCATCTTCGCCGCCAAGTGCAACGCGGTCGGCTCCCACTGGAAATAAGTGCTGGTTCCACCTTCGATAGCGAGAGGATCCCACTCTTCTTCGGAAATCACCCCGTCCAAAACGGGAGTAAGCGCAATCCGCTGCGTTTCCACCAGCGCGAACGGTTTCTGAAAGTCCACCGCGACGGCCGGAGAGGCTGGCGTACCGGTTGCCCCAGCGCTGCTTCCTTGCCGAGCCGATGGCATCGGCAGAAGCGCGGGCGATGTCGCAGGAGATCCAAATGAGGCAGAAGGCGCGATCAGAAGAGCTACCAAGGACAGGGGCATGTTAACGTGAAAGACGATTCACTCGTGAGGTTCGTACCGGCGATTTCATCCTCGAGCCTGCGCTTTGCCAGCCAAACCGACTCCCAAGTGGATTTCGGTAATGCAAAGGTCCTAGTTACGCGCGTGAAGCGGTTCCAATCCCGGACCTTGCGCGTTTATCTCTGGACAGTAGAAAATGTCAATTACCGTAGAATTGGCAAATAATTAATACATTCACTTAAGGGGAGCAATTGGAACAATCACCGGCAGTCAAAGAAATTGAGAACTTGATGCGGCAGCAGAAATGGGAAGCCGCGGCATTAGCCTGCGTTCAGGAGCTAGATCTGCATCCCACCGCCGCCCGAGTGCACGGCTACTTGGGAATGTCGCAATTTCGCCTGAGCCGCTTTTCCGACGCGATCGTCAGTTTCCGTCGGGCAATCGCCCTCGATCCAAGCTTTTGGGAAGCCGGGGCAAAACTTGCCCAGTGCCTCACCCAAACGAGGCAGTACGAGGAAGCCTACAAAGAAGTGTCGTATTGGCTGCCAAAGCAACCGAACGACCACACCCTCCAGGGCCTTGCCGAGTTTCTTAAGCCGATGGTTCATGGTGAAACTCAACGGTGGGAGCAAACCATGAACCTTGAGCGGAAGATCATTCTTCCGAACAAATAGCGACTAAAACAGACCGTCGATACTGAGGTAACGCTCCCCGGTATCGTAGCAGAAGGTGAGCACGGTGGCTCCATCGGCAATTTCCGGCAGTTTCTTCGCCACTGCTGCCAACGAGGCACCGCTGGAAATGCCGAGGAATATTCCTTCCTCCCGGGCCGCCCGCTGCGCATACGCGAAGGCGTCCTCTTCCTCGACGGTTATTACGCCATCCAGGACTTCTCGGTGCAGATTGCCCGGCACAAATCCCGCTCCAATTCCCTGGATTCGGTGTGGAGAAGGCGCGCCGCCGCTGATCACGGGCGACTTACCCGGCTCAACGGCAAACACTTTAGTATTCGGAAATTTCTCCTTCAGGACCTCCGCGACTCCCGTGATGTGACCACCCGTTCCCACTCCGGTAATGATGTAATCCACCCCTTCCGGAAAATCGGCAAGAATCTCGAGTGCCGTGGTCTCCCGGTGCACCGAAATGTTAGCCGGATTGTCAAACTGCATTGGCATCCACGCATTCGGCGTGCTTTCCGTCAGCTCCCGAGCTTTTTCAATCGCACCCTTCATGCCCTTCTCGCGCGGCGTCAGCTCAAACTTCGCTCCGTATGCCGCCATGAGCCGTCTCCGCTCAATCGACATCGACTCGGGCATTACCAAAATGAGCTCGTAGCCCTTAACCGCCGCCACCATTGCCAGCCCAATGCCCGTGTTGCCGCTGGTGGGCTCGATGATGACTCCTCCCGGAACCAAGTCACCCGATTTTTCCGCCGCTTCAACCATACTTAATCCGATTCGATCCTTGATGCTGCCGCCCGGATTGGCGCGTTCTAGCTTGATGTAAACGTTCACCCGAGGATCAAAAAGTCGATTGATTCGAACGTGCGGTGTATTACCGATGGTTTCTAGTATTGAGTTTGTTTTCACAAGTTTCCTAACTAAATATAGTATTCAAGTTCCGAAGGAATTCCCGGACGACGCGGCCGATAGTCCCCATTTCGAAGCACCAAGCTAAACGGAGGAATAGATTCCGTAATGAATGCATTTCCACTCACCACGCACTCGTTGCCGATGACGGTTTCACCCCCCAGAATCGTTGCGTTAGCGTAAACGACGACATTGTCCTCGATGGTTGGGTGTCGCTTCGTTTTCGCCAACCCTTTTTGAACGTTGAGCGCGCCAAGGGTCACCCCTTGGTATAGTTTGACTCCGTTTCCAATCACCGCCGTTTCACCGATCACCACGCCGGTACCATGATCGATGCAAAAGTCCCTCCCAATCTTGGCGGCAGGATGAATATCAACGCCGGTGCGAGCGTGTCCAATGGTGCTCACTAAACGCGGAATTAGCGGAACCTCGAGCTCCCACAGCCGGTGGGCAATGCGGTAGATTGCCGTCGCCAAAAAGCCGGGATAGCTCAGTATCACCTCATCCACCGATTGCGCAGCAGGATCACCATCAAAAATAGCGATAGCGTCTAGCCTTAACCGTCGCCGCAACTCGGGAAAGCTATTGACAAAAGGATCTCCCACGGTCGCCGCTGAACTGGTTGTAACAGGTGATATTTGATCAACCAGCCCATTAATCTCGGATCGGATCAGACATAGGTCGTCATAAATTTCCTGACGCGAGTACGATGGCGCATCGGCAAATTGAGGAAATATTGTCCGCAAACTCCGTTCCACCAAATCATGCGTTCTCTCCCGGACCGAAGAAGGAAATTTCGCCTCGCCCCATTTTCCGGCAAGGATTTCGGCAATTTCATCCAGGCGGTCATCCGCGCCCATTGAATTTTCTGTTTGCATCCTAAATCCGACGAAGTTTTACCGAAGTTACACGGAAAGAATGGCTAAAATATCGAAGCTTCATTTGCGGGATCCAAAGGTTGTATGGTCGAGATTGAACTTATTCAGCAATGCGGTGAGGCAGTGGCTCGCATCGCTACGGCATCGGATGGGGGTTTGGCGATTGGTACCACCGGCCTAACCCTTTCCTACGAGCGCGATGGCAGTGTCATTTGGACCAAGCCCATGCGGAGCGACGACGACAAGATTCGCCCAACGCAACGAGTCCGAAGCTTAGCGTTTTCCGAAGATGGGAAAAAGCTGTTCGTGGCGGCGAGTGACCAGGTGGTGGCGCTAGATGCGGCCACGGGCAAGGAATTGTGGCGCTATTCCCCACCCCGATCATTCGGATTTCTCGTCGTCTCGCCAACCGCATTAGATGTTAATGGCGATTTTGTCGCGGCATCGTTCGATAATGGCTCCGTGGTGGCTTGGAATCTTGACGGTCAACAAATAGGAATTTGGAAAACGAATGACGCCCCTCGGATGTTGAGAATGCTATCGAACGGGATGCTCTGCGGCACCGACTCGTTCTCGATTTGCGTGTGGGATGTTGCGACCCGAATCTCCGTTCAGCGACATCGCCTGGATGAGCGAGCGGTTGGCTTCGATGCCTCGCCCTCGGGAAAGATCATTTGCCGCTCGCTCAGGTCTATTACGGTGCAGGATATGGCCGATCTATCGGTCGTGGCAAAACACCCGGCGCCCTCCGGCCCACCGTGGGTCGCCATCAATCACCGCGGCGATCGCATTGCCTTTGCCGGTGAGTATAGCGTTACTGTCGGTCCCACCGAAAATCCCAGCGAGGTCATTCCGCTCGATGGTCGGGTCTCTGCCCTAACCTACAGCGAGTACAAAAATGGATTTCTGGCGGGGCTTTCCGATGGCCGAATCGTGACCATCGCTTAACTTTCGGCTGACAAACTGGTATCCTATTTTTTCACGCGCTCGTAGCTCAGTGGATAGAGCATCAGCTTGCGGAGCTGAGGGTCGGAGGTTCGAGTCCTCTCGAGCGCGCCAATTTCTCCGCAAACATCTAGTCGCGGCGAGAAGTCGGATCCACCTTCACCGGATTATTTTGCCGGAGGTATTCGGTCAGCGCGTCGATATCGACGATCCCGGTATCCGAACGGGCTCCTATCGAATCCCGGACTCCAAACATCGAATCGCCGCCATTGGCGATAAAACTGTTGAAGCAGCATCGGTAGACCTTTTCTGACTCCAAGGGAGCCCCATTTAGACTTGGGGAGACCGCACCAGACCGAGAGTAACGGAACCCTTGGCTCGGGATGAGAATGCCCGCCTTAAGAATCTCAACCAGTTCCGACCCCTTGAGGTCCAACAACACCAGCGTATTACTGAATGGCGCCACCGAGATGGCTTGCCCGTAGGTGATAGGACCGGCGGCAATACCACCGCGAACTCCGCCAGCATTGGTGAATGCCACAACTGCCCCCGCCTTTTTAGTCGCGGCCAGCATCGCATCGGCCAACACGTAGCCCATCAGACTTTGCTGAGGAAGTTCCACGGGGGTGTTACCAACGACCGAATTAGCTTGTGCCGCAATCGGCGCGTGCAGGGCCGTGACCAGCGATTTGATCACCGGATCTTCGGGCACCGAAGCATCTACGGGAATCGCCTCCGCATCCGTGACCCTCACCACCTGGCCCTGATCATCAAAATCCACCTTCATGCGCCCAAAAACCTTGCCCCACTCCCAGCTCTGGGCGATGTAAACATTTCTTCCGGTCGAATCCGGAACTATGGTCGGGTAAGGTCCCGCCAGTTTTGGCCACCCGGTCAGCGACGGCGTGCCGAGCGGCGAATGCGAATGTCCGCCAATAATGACATCCACGTTTCGAAGCTTTTTCGCCAACTGAATGTCTTCTTGGTAGCCAATGTGGGAGAGCAGGATGATCTTGTTCACTCCCTGCTTCGTCAATTCATCCACGGACTTCTGCACCGATGACAGCAAGTTCGATTGCGAGACCGTGGGCCCCGGCGAGCTGATGTTGGCCAAGTCCTCCACCGTCGCACCAACCACTCCCACCTTTTCGTCAGACACGGTCAGCACGGTGTACGGAAGCACCATCGATTTGAGCGGCTCGGAATCCGAAAATGCCAGGTTTCATGACAGAACTGGAAACGTCGCATTCTGGATGAACGTCGCCAAAGGCTTCGGACCGCGATCGAACTCGTGATTCCCGAGTGCCATCGCTTGGAGGCCCATTGCATTCAAAATCGCAACGTCCGCGAGACCTTCGTAGAAGTTGAAGTAGATGGTGCCCTGGAACGTGTCGCCCGCATTTAGATAGATCGGATTAGGATCGGTCGCTCGATACTTCTTCAACAGAGTAGCGATCCGCGCGTAACCGCCGTACGGCTTCTTCGCGATCATCGTCGGCTCAATGTGAGCATGGAGATCGTTGTTGTGAAGGATCGTAACCGTAATCGGCCGATCGGCTGAAGCCGTGGTAAAAAGGGCCGAAACGGCAAGGCCAACACCTGCCCAGCGGACACTCAATCGCATGGGAAAATTGTACGCGCCGCGGGTGCCTTCAGTCTTGAGAATCTCTGGATTGGCGCGATTCTTTTACCGAAATTGGAACTTCCGCTCGCGGTTGAGACATGGCACAACTGCGAATAATCCCAAATAGAGAGCTAACGATGAGAAAAGCGATGTAGATCGTGTACGGACTTTTGCCGAACAGACCCGAAATGTTTCGCTTGATTCCGTAGACATAACCGGACCAACTAAAGGGAATTTCCAATTTTCCGCACTCGGGACAGCGGATCCCGGCCGGACCATTGATGGCACAACGCAGGCAAACCGGCTTCCCGCACTTCCCGCAGGACAACCGCGTTAATTCCCGTTTATGTCGGTAACAGGGTACGGCGTCCGCTTCGGTGGGCTGGCTGGGGCGCTGAACGGTTGCCATTTCGATCCCGCATCGGCTGCAGAATTTCGCTGAAGGTTCGTTCATTTTTCCGCAGCGAGGGCATTCCATCCGGGTCAGATTACTCAAATCGAGGCCCATTCCAGATGGCGAGACGCTGGCAATCGCGTAGAATCTGGCCCACGTGATTGCCCCACTCTTAAACATCCTCGCCGCTTCTTTCATCGCGGACACCGCCGAACCCGTGGTGACGCAGCATTCGATGCAGCTCCATGGACTGAAGTTGGACTACACCGCGACGGCCGGTCAGCTTCCCCTGAAAAACGACGATGGCGAGACCGAAGGACGCATTTTCTTTGTTGCGTATACCAAGCCAGGCGCGCCACTCGGAACCCGGCCCATCACGTTCGCCTACAATGGCGGCCCGGGTTCCAGCTCCATCTGGCTACACATGGGCACCCTGGGTCCGCGTCGGACTCTCTTGAACGACGATGGTTCATTTCCCAAGCCTCCGTTCAAGCTGGTGGATAACCAAGAAACCTGGCTGGACGACACCGACGTCGTGATGGTCGACGCCATGGGGACCGGCTACAGCCGGTTAGACAAAAAGGACCTTTCCAAGAAGTACTACAGCCTTCGCGGAGATATCGCGGCCTTTGGGACATTTATCAAGAACTACTTGGCGAAATACAATCGCTACTCATCGCCAGTTTTTCTGGCCGGGGAAAGCTACGGCGGGATTCGCAACGCCGGCCTCGCTGCTTGGCTGCTGGAAAATGGAGTGGCTCTAAGTGGTGCCATTAGCATCAGCGGAAGCACCAATTTTCAGACGTTGGACGGCGGACGCGGGAATGACTTGCCGTTTATCACCTTCCTCCCGACCATGGCCACCACGGCGCAGTTTCATCATCGGCTAAAAGAAAAACAATCCCTGACCGTGGAGAAGTTAGCGACCGAAGCCCGAAACTTTGCCGAGGGCGAATACGCGCAGGCGCTCCAAAAGGGCTCCGCCCTATCCGATGCCGAAAAATCCAAGATTGCCAACCGGATGAGCGAGTTCATCGGGCTTTCTCCCAGATACATCCTCGGTTCTAACCTTCGGATTCCCGAGTTTCGGTTCTTCAAGGAGCTGATGCGGGACGAAAACGTCATCATCGGACGCTACGACGGACGCCTCACGGGTTCCGACTCCACTTCGGCCGCCAACGGTCCGGAATATGACCCCAGCGACGTCGCCATCACGGCTCCCATGTTCAGCACGTGGATGAGCTATGTCCGTACTGAGTTGAACTATCAAACCGAAGATCGCTACCGAATCTTTAACGACACCGCCGACGGGTGGGACAACAACACCGAAGAGGGCTATCCCGACACAAGCGAAAACTTGCGCCAGGTACTCACTCAGAATCCCTATTTCAAGGTGTTTTTCGCCATGGGTTACTACGATTTCGCCTGTAACTTCGCGGGGACGCTGTACTCGATCAACCACAGCGACCTCGGCCCCAGTCAGCTATCTCGACTCAGTTACGGCTACTATCCGGCGGGCCACATGATGTATATCGACTCGGCTTGTCGGCAAAAACTGAAGAAAGATATCTCGGCGTTCTACGCTTCGTGTCGGGGCTGAGTAACATAGCGGGCGAAACAATGGGGTTCACCTACTTACAAAAAACGTTTTCGATTGACGACGTCGCCGGTATGACTGAAGCCATGCACGAAGATGGCTTTGCCCTCGTGCCCGGCGTCCTCTCGCCCGACGAAGTGCTTGCTGCCCGTGCCGCGATTGACCGTCTCAAGCCGTTTGGCTTTGACCATATGGGGCTTACGGAGCACTACAAGTGCGTTTTCAATCGGGATCGTTTCTTCTTCGATCTGCTCGACCGCCCCGGGGTGGTGGATCTCGCGGAAGCAACGATGGGCGAGCAATGCCATATCATCGGCCAGACCGCCTGGAAGAGCCACCCGGGACACAACGGCTGGTCACCGCACATCGATCACCACCTGGTAACCGTCACCGAGGATATTGCGAGTGATCGTACGAAGTACCCCATTTACCTGTGCACCGCGCATTTCTATCTGGATGATCTCGACGAAACGCTAGCCCCGACTTACGTGATTCCGGGCAGCCATAAATCGGGCACGAACCCGGGCTGGGGCAAGGATCCCGAACTCACCTGGAAGGGCCAGAAACTGGAACCCGTCCTGTGTCAGGCCGGAGACATGTTGTTCTTCCGAAGCGAACTGTGGCATACCGGCAGTCGCAATACGTCGGACCGCATTCGTTATCTGATTCAGAACCACTACTCGCACCGCACCATTTCCAACCGGTTCTCCCCCTGGCCCTTTTCGTTCAATCAGGAATTCCTGGCCACGGCGAACGAGCGGCAGCTTCGCTTGCTCGGAAAGCACCCGGAAGGGGCGTACGGCTAGTGCTGGAAGGGCGGCGAATCATGATCGTCGGCGGGAGTCGCGGCATCGGTGCCGCGACCGCTATCCGGTGCGCGGAGGAAGGCGCCGATGTGGTGATCACGTACCGCAGCAATTCGGCTGCCGCCCAGTCGGTGATCGAGCAAATTGAACTCTGCGAGGTGAACGGACTCGCGATCAAAGCCGATGCTACCGACGAGGACGCCATGATTTCTGCCTTTGCTAAGGCCGGCCCGCTGGACGGCTTAGTTATATCCGCCGGGGTCTTCGAACCCGGCCCGATTCGTGAAATGTCGCTGGAATTCTGGAATCGAGTACTGGCTGCCAACGTCACCTCGAGTTTCTTGGGCGTGAAACACTCGCTCAACACCCTGACCGCCGGCAGCATCGTTCTCATCACCAGCACAGCGGGACAACGCGGGTCGAGCGTTTACAGTGCCTACGCTACTGCCAAAGGCGCGCAGATCATGTTCATGCGCTCCATGGCCAAAGAGCTGGCCCCGGCAATCCGGGTGAACTGCGTGGCCCCGGGATGGACGGAAACCGACATGGCCGACTCGTCGCTCACGGAGCTTGGGCGCGACGAAGTCGCCAAATCGTTCCCGCTAGGTCGCATCGGCCAGCCGAACGACGTGGCCGATGCGATCCTGTTTCTGCTGTCCGACCAAAGCCGGTTTATCACCGGATCCACCGTCACGGTGGACGGTGGATTCGATATGCGCGGTTAGAACGAATAATCGGCTTCGCCGACTTCTTCCAGATACTTAGCCAGAATATCGATGCTGGCCTGAACGTCGGCCTCGTGCACGCTTTCGTTCACGGTGTGCACGTACCGAGTAGGAATGCTGAGCGTGAACGCCGGGATACCGCCGTGCAATCGCTGCACGCCGCCTGCGTCGGTCCCACCCCGCGTGAGAACCTCGATCTGGTGCGGAATCCCATCGCGCTTAGCGATCTCCCGGAAGTGGCTGACGATCTTCGGATGGCAGATGAGGCTGCTATCCAAAACCTTGATCGCCGTTCCCTTGCCCAGTTTAGTGATCGACTCCGACTCCGGCACGCCGGGAATATCGTTCGCCAGCGTGATATCAAGCGCAATGACAACATCAGGAGCAATTGCCGCCCCGGCGGCCGCGGCGCCGCGCAGTCCGATCTCTTCCTGCGTCGTCGCCACTGCGTAAATATCGGCGGAGTGGGCTCCCATCTTCTTAATCGCCTCGATCATCACGAACACACCCACACGATCGTCCATGGCCTTACTGGAAATCAAACTGCCGATCTGCTCCATGGGTCGGTACATCGTGACCGTGTCACCCACTTCCACTTGCTCGCGAACGGCATCACCGCTCAAACCCGTGTCCACGAAGAAATCGTCCAGCTTCTGGCCTGATGCTTTCTCGGAATCGCTCAACAAGTGAGCAGGCTTGGTGCCGTGCATCAGAACGCCGGGGAGTAATCCATTCTTCGTGCGAACCCGCACCCGCTGGCTGTTCATCTGGCGAGGATCCCACCCGCCCAGAGCGGCGATGCGAATAAAACCATCCTTATCGATGTGCTTCACCACAAAGCCAATCTCATCGATGTGGGCGGCGATCATGACCTTCTTGCCGCCGGTTCCCTTCTTGACGGCGATGACGCTTCCCATGGCGTCGGTCTTCACGTCACCAAACGGCGACAATTCGCGGCGGACGATACCGCGGAGATCTTGCTCCGCACCAGGGGCACCGTGAGCTTCCACCAGCTCACGCAACAGCTCAATATTCATGCCGTCCGAGCATACCGGCAACCCACAAATAGCCGGGGCGCGGACTGCATGCAGTCCGCGCCCCGTGGCTGAAGGATCGGCTAGCTTAAGCGCCGACCGCGAGGTAGGCGAAGCCCGTGATCGTGCTGCCCTTGGCTTCTTCGGCCAAGAACTGCGTGACACTCTTGCTCGCATCCGCGTAGAACGGCTGCTCCAGCAAGACCACTCGCTTGATGAATTCCTTGTTGATTCGGCCCTGAGCGATGTTTTTGGCGATGTTTTCCGGTTTCCCTTCCTGAATCGCTCGCTCGGTTTCGATCTTCAACTCGGCTTCCAGCTTCTCCTGCGGCAGCTCTTCCTTCGTCAGAACTTCCGGCGGGAAAGCAACGATCTGGATTGCGACCTTTCGCACGGCGTCGGAGGCTTCGCCTTCCACCGTTACGACCGCACCCTTGGTCTTATCGTGGTGAACGTAGGTGACCGATTCACCCTTCAGTACCACGTGCTTAGCAACCTTGCTGTTCTCGCGGAACTTGGCGGTAGCTTCGGTCGCGATCTCGTCGAACTTAGCCTGCGGGTGCTCTTCCAGTCCAACCGCCGCTGCCTGCTGGGCGTAGGCTACGAACTCGGGGTTCAGCGCCACGAAGTCGGTTTCGCACTCGAAAACGACGCCACTCACGTATCCGCCTTCGCTGGCAAAAGCCACCACGCCGGCTCCGGTAGCTCGGTCAGCTCGCTTAGCCGCGGCCGCTTTGCCCTTTTCGCGAAGGATCTCTTTGGCACGGGCGAAATCACCGTCGGCTTCATCCAGAGCGGCTTTGCACTCCATCATCGGCGCGTCGGTATCTTCGCGTAGTTTCTTTACGTCAGCTGCTCCGTAATTGGCCATTATTTGCTCTCCTCGTCCGCACCAAATGCCTTCAGCAATTCGGCATCTATCGGCGGCACGAAATCGTAGTTCTCGTCCACTTCGGTGGCAGCAGCGGCTTCTCCGCCTTCTTCATCCTTCAAGTTGGCGGCAAATTCCGGTCGCGCTTCCAGGATGGTGTCGCTGACCTTCTGCGTCACCAATCGGATGGCGCGGATGGCGTCGTCGTTGCCCGGGATGATGACGTCGGCGAGATCCGGGTCACAGTTGGTATCCACGATAGCGACGATCGGAATGTTCAGCTTCTTAGCTTCCTTCACCGCGATCGATTCCTTGTTGAGGTCGACGATGAACATCAGCGTCGGCATGGCGGTCATGTTGCGGATTCCGCCGAGGAACTTCTGCAGCTCATCGCGCTCTTGTCGTCGCTTCAGGGCCTCTTTCTTCGGCAGTCGGTCGAGGTAGCCCTCGGCGTCCATGCGGTCCAATTCCTTCAGTCGGCCCACGCGGCCCTGGATGGTCTTCCAGTTGGTGAGCGTTCCACCGAGCCATCGCTCGGCGATGTAGTACTGTCCGCTGCGCTCGGCGGCTTCCTTAATGGCGGCCTGAGCCTGCTTCTTGGTGCCGACGAAGAGGACGGATCCACCGTTCTCGACGTTCTTGTAGATGTAGTTGAGCGCGTCTTGGAACAGCTTAATCGTCTGGTGAAGATCGATAATGTAAATGCCGTTTCGGGCGCCGTAGATGAATCGCTTCATCTTCGGGTTCCAGCGTCGAGTTTGGTGGCCAAAATGCACACCAGACTCGAGCAATTCTTTCATGCTGAGTTCTGCCATATGTCTTCCAGGTTGCTTCTTCCGAATTGACCGTTCACGCGTCGAACAACCGGCGAGGTTCAAAAAGAACCGGCACCGGACCTAGAGGACGCAGTCAATCCGTGCTTGATGCCCCCAGAGTATACCGTCGGCAGGTTCTCCGTCTGGCACGAAAAAACCTCTACCCGCAACACGGCGGGCAGAGGTTTGCGAGTTCGATCGATTAGCCGAGTTTGCGAACGGCGTCGACGACGTTCTGTTCGCTCGGGATGCACTCGAGTTCTAGGACTCGGCTGTAAGGCATCGGAGCGTTCAGACCACCCACGCGACCGACCGGAGCGTCGAGGTAGTCGAAGCAATCCTCGCCGATGCGAGCGGCGATTTCGGCGCCGAAGCCACCGCTTCGCCAGTCTTCGTACACCACCACCGCACGGTTGGTCTTCTTAACCGACGCGTAGATCGTCTCCGTATCCAGCGGGAGCAGGCTGCGGACGTCAACGACTTCGGCGCTGATGCCATCCTTCTCCAGCAATTCAGCAGCCAGGAGGTTGATCTGCGTCATGCGGCTATAGCCGACCAGCGAGACGTCCTTCCCTTCGCGCAAAATCTGCGCCTTGCCGAACGGCACGCGGTAATCCGGATCGCCGTCGGTGGCGGTGCCCTTCATGGCGTAGAGGCCGGGGTTCTCGTAGAAAATGACGGGATTGTCGTCGTAGATGGCCGTCTTCATCATGCCGTAGACGTCATCTACGGTCGCGGGAGCGACGACCTTTAGGCCGGGAACGTGCGCGTACCAACCTTCCATGCTGTGGCTGTGCTGAGCCGAAAGCTGCTTGGCCGCACCGCCCGGGCCACGGAAAACGATCGGGCACTTCACCACGCCGTTACTCATGTAGTGAATCTTGGCGGTGTGGTTGATGATCTGGTCCAAGGCGAGGATGCTGAAGCTCATAGTCATGAACTCCACAATCGGTCGAAGTCCGGTCATGGCGGCGCCCGTAGCGATACCCGCGAAACCCGCTTCGGTGATCGGGGAGTCGACAACTCGGCCGGAGCCGAATTTGGGGAACAGTCCGCGGGTCACCTTAAAGGTACCTTCGTACCGACCAATATCTTCGCCGATGATAAAAACGTCCGGATTGCGCTCCATTTCCTCAGAAATGGACTTATGCAACGCTTCGCGGTAGGTCAGTTCGATCGTCCCCATTCCCGAATAGAATACCTTGCTGGCTGGTCAGGCAGGATCTACTCGGGCACACCAGAACTTGCCTCAGAATGGGGTTTTGCATTTTGAATTGTATCGGCTCACGGCCGAACCGAAGTGAATCCCTGTTTCACTCTGCAGAGTCGTCGATAATTTACATTCGAAACATAAATCTGTCGACGCGGTTTCGACAAGTTCGTTCACTGACACTGGCACTCGACGTTTCATAACGTATTTGGATTGGTTTTTGCTGATCTGTGATAAGATACAGGTCAGGACACATCCGATGAGACGATTTTCTCGGCAACTTCCGCTGGCATTCTTGGCGTCGACAATTTCTCACTTCCTCATTCAGGCGACCTTTGCGGTGACGATGGGCGGACTGGGACAGCTCACTGATGCGCGTTACGTGGCGGCAGTTTCGGCGATTTTTGGTGCGGTAGCCTTCGGCCTGACCCAAACCAAGCGACCGCTGATGGTCGGCTTGGCGTTCGGTACGGTGCTGTTTGTCTTCGTGCAGATTTTAAGAATCCCACTAGTTGATGGTTTCAGTGCCCGGTCGATTTGGAGTGACCTTTTGTTCGATTTCGGATACTTCTTGTTGCCAACCTCACTGATGCTCGGCTACCAGAAATGGACCGACAGCCCTGCAAAGCCGATACCTCAGTAAGAGAATCGGATGAAACCCAAATCTCCTCCAAGAGCTTTTAACTACAACGGCATTTTTGTAGCCCGAGGCACCTGCCGAGGGTCTAACAAAGCAGTCTCGCTTCGAACTGATATCTTTGACACTCGACGCGAGATCAGATTCCGGTCAACCTCGTTTAAATACTAAAAGCCGGCTAACAAGTGCCGATGTGTCGGGACAATATTTGACGTGATTATCGCCAACGAGCATCGACCTGTTTCAGGCTCAAGCATTCACTCGAATTCGCCTTCAAAATAAAACGGATAATCGGTGGACGAGGTGCTTAGTCCTGCTCGCACGGGATTCAACCGAATGTACTCGGTGGTGTCGGGCCATTCGTCGGTTCGAATCACGCGATCATACGCCTCCTCCTGAAATATTTTTCGCGTACCGGTCTGACGCGAAAAAAAGCTCTTCCATGATTGAACGATTGTGCTCAGTGCTGGAAATTTTCCGTCTGCCTGAATAATCGGACGCACGATTAAATGCAAGTGGTCGGGCATGACAACTCCAACATAGAGCCAATAGCGATTTAAGGCTGCCCCGCTTTTGATGATTTCAATAAGTATTGAGCGATCCTCAGGTTTCAAGTACCGTCTCGCGGTAAGAGTAACGAAGTATGCCCTTCCACCATTCTCGAGATGCGGAAGCGATTTCCGTTTGAGACGCTGTTCCTCGAATTGAATCGGCTGGTCCACGACTCCTTGGTTTTTACCCAACCGACTACCCACATCTAGCCAGCTGTCGCGTCAGCCTTTGCACTGACCGCTGGAGGGGCAAAGGCTATACAGAATTGTGCACACCAAATTTCCTGGTACCCAAGACCAAATAAAGGTTTTCTGACTTATGGCGACATCCAGACCAAGGCTGCCCCTCGGCGGGTGCCTCGGGCTACAAATCGGTGATTTGAAGAGGCGGTCTTACCGCCTCTTTTCAGTGCCCTCTTTCTACCGACATGTCGGTGTAGATGTTGTCGTAAACCTCTTCCGGTGCCGGGTGCTCGGCGGCGTCGGCTTCGGCGTAGATGGCTTCTACTCGCTCGTTCTCTTCCGAATCGATGGCTTCCAGCACTTCTTCCGTGCGGATGCCGTTCGAGACCATGTAGTTCTTGAGGCGACCGATCGGATCGCGCTCCCACGCCTTGGCTTCCTCTTCCTTCGTTCGGTAGAGCTGACGGTCGTTATCCGCCGCGCCGTGACCCGAGTAGCGGTAAGTCATCACCTCAACCCAGTACGGCTTCTGATTCTCGCGGACCCATTCCACGATCCGCGCCGCATCCTTTCGCATCTGGAGGGCATCCATTCCGTCGATGCGCTCGCTCTTGATGTCGAACGGAATGCCGCGCTTCCAAAGTTCGGGGTCAGCCGCGTGATATTCCAAGCGAGTTCCCATGGCGAACTCGTTGTTCTCGACGATGAAAATGCACGGGAGGTCCCAGAGACCGCTCATGTTGAGGGTCTCGAAAACGACGCCCTGGTTAGCGGCACCGTCGCCCATGAAGTTGAGCGTGATTCGGTCTTCGCCGCGATACTTACTGGCGAAGGCAAGACCCGCGCCTAGCGGAATGTGTCCGCCCACGATGCCCCATCCGCCAAAAAATCCGTTGTCTGGATCAAAGATGTGCATGGAACCACCCTTTCCGCCGGCGGTACCGGTGCGGCGACCCATCAGCTCGGCCATGATCGCGACGGGATCCGTTCCCATCAGGATCGCGTGAGCGTGGTCACGGTAGGCCGTGATGACATAGTCAAAACTCTTGCCGTCCGGAATGCTCTCGGGATACTTCGGGTTGCGGATGCTGTGCAAGAACCCAATGGCAAGTGCTTCCATGCCGATGTAGGTGTGCATGTAGCCGCCGATCTTTCCTTGCCGGTAGGCAAAGTTGCATTTCTCTTCAAAATGCCGGATGAAGACCATCTCGCGGTAGTACTGTTCCAGTTCGGCAGGCGTAAAGGTCAGTTCCGGGGTCGTTGCGTTTTCGGTTGTACTTTCGGTTTTTTGGGCCACTCAAATCTCTCCGAACGGGCGACGTTGACTCCGCCTAGAGGATAATACCGCCTCGCTGAAATTTCGTTAGCAAGTGCGGGGTGGCAAAATAGAATCCGTGAAGTGGGGCATTGATCTGGGCGGGACGAAAATATCGGGAATTGTGTTCGACGATGACCCGCGTCAGCCCGTGGCCTACGCTAAGGCCGATACCGAGCAAACCGGCGGCTACGACCACATCTTGAGCCAGATTGAAAGCGTCGTCCGTGAACTCCAGCAAAAATCGGGTCTGGACCTTCCGGCTCACATCGGCATCGGGCATCCCGGCACCACCGATCCTGCTACCGGCGGAATCAAGAACTCCAATACCCAGCCACTTCTCGGACGACCGCTCGTAACCGATCTCAGCGCAAGGTTAGGCACGCGATTTGTCGGCGCTAACGATGCCAACTGCTTCGCCCTCGCCGAAGCCATGCACGGAGCCGCCAAGGGTTACGCGACCGTTTTCGGAATCATCATGGGAACCGGCGTCGGCGGGGGCGTGGTGATCGATGGTCGCGTGCTCAGCGGGGCGCACGGAATCGCGGGGGAGTGGGGGCATTCGGTCCTGGAGCCGCACGGTCACTTGGCGTATTCCGGGCATCGCGGCGTGGTGGAATCAGTGCTCGCCGGGCCGTCACTGGAGCGATTTTACGAAGAGTGCACCGGCAAGCACTTGGGCCTGCGAGACATCGTTCAGCAAAAGACCGACTTGGCCGCCATTCGGACCGTCGACCGATTGGTGGAGATGTTTGGTCGCGCGGTGGCACCGGTCGTGAACCTTCTGGATCCGGATGCAATCGTGGTGGGAGGCGGGGTTTCGAACGTAGACGCCCTTTACGAACGCGGCCCCGCCGAGGTCGCCAAGTGGGTCTTCAATTACGAGTTCCGGACTCCAATCTTAAGGGCCCAGTTGGGGGCAGATGCGGGAGTGTTTGGGGCGGCGATGCTGGCCTGAACCACCTCCCCCGGTACACTGATAGTTAAGTGAGAACCGCGGACTGGATCCGGCGTTTGCCCGACAATCCCGAACTCGAATTCCTTAACCCAGAGCACCCGGCCGATCGCCAACTCTGGCGTTCGGTCGCGCCCGAAGCCCGGCCCATTCTCTTCGCCGCGCAATATCTGCGGCACCCCAAAAAGTCGCTCATCGTCACCGCCAGTTACGAGCGTGCCCTGCACTGGCAAGCCAAGCTTCAGCTCTGCGGCGTGAGTCCCGGCTTCATTTTTCAGTTGCCGAGCGGAACGGGGTCCCTCTTTGAAGACTCCGCCCCCGAGCATATTTCCCTTTCCGACCGGTTGGGATCTCTGCGGGCGTTGGTGGAAGATCAGCCCAATATCGTATTGGCTTCTCCCAGCAGCGCACTGGAACGAACTCTGCCGCGCGATGTGCTCCTCAGCAGCTTTTTAGAGTTGCGCGTCGGCGACGAAATTGATCTGATGCAGTTCACCGACCGTCTCGCCGGCGGTGGTTACGAACGCACCGAACCCGTACGCATTCCCGGGCAGTTCAGTCTGCGCGGCGGAATTCTGGATATCTTCCCGACCGGTAAGGATCTGCCTATCCGCGTCGAGTTGTTCGGCGACACGGTCGAAAGCCTGCGCCAGTTCGATCCCAATACCCAGCGCTCGGTCGGCGAAATTCCGGTATTGACCCTCTCTCCCTCTCGCGAGACCCTCTATTACGGATTGGAAGAAGGGATTGGCACGTACCTGCAGCAAACGGCCGCCCGGGAGGCGACGATGCTGGACGAAGAATCGGCCGCTCGCCTCGAAGAACTGGTTTCCGTCGACGCCGACGCCCTGGACCGACGTGTCTACTTCGACCGAATGGACCTCTATCGGCCATTCCTGCATCCCGATTCCGGTTGCGCCGCCGACTTGCTGTCCGAAAACGATCAGCTTGTTCTGGATGAACCTCTAGAACTGGAGGCTATCGCTAATCGGACCGAAGAAGAAATCTCCCAGGCGCTCGATGCCCGCGCCCGCCGGGGCGAGATTTTGCGGACCCCCGCCAGCGATTTCATCGTCGGCATCGAACGGCTCGGCGAACAACCGCATCTCATCGCCATGACGGGCATGGGAGCCTTCCCATCCTGGGCCGATACGGGCCAGGAAATTGAAGTCCAAGCGATGTCTCTGGATTCGTACCGGGGCCGCGTCGATGCCCTCGCCTCCTCCCTGAGAAACTATTTGAAGGACGGGGTGGAGGTGGTCTTCACCACCGACCAACCGCATCGCGCCAAGACCGTACTCAACCAAGCCGAGATCTTCCCGCTAGATCTGCCCGACGACGGCCCCGATGCCCGCGCATTCCTCGCCCAGGGAAATATTGGCGGCGGATTTGTGATGCCAGGCGCCAAAGTCGCCTTTGTCACCGATGCCGAACTCTTTGGCGTTGCCCGCCTCAAACTGCCGCAGAAGCGGTTCATGGAAGGCTCCCCTGTCGCGACGGTGCTAGACCTCCGCCCGGGCGATTACGTCGTCCACGTAAACTTTGGCATCGGCGTATTTCGCGGTCTCACCAAGAAAACCATTGAAGGGGTGGAGAAAGAGTTCCTCTACATCGAATATCAGGCCCCGGACAAGCTTTTTGTCCCGGCCGACCAGCTCGATCGCATCCAGAAGTACCTCAATCCCGGCGATGAAACTCCCAAGCTGAACAAGCTTACGGGAGGTGAGTGGCAGCGCACACTGGGAAAAGCGAAGGAGGAGGCGAAAGCCTTCGCCCGCGACCTCGTTAAGCTCTACGCCCAGCGACAACGCGTCCAGCGACGGCCCTACGGACCCGACACGCCGTTCCAAAGCGAAATGGAACAGACGTTCCCGTGGATGGAAACGCCCAGCCAGCTACGCGCAATTAAAGAGGTCAAGCGAGATATGGAGCAAGGCTTTCCGATGGATCGCTTGGTCTGCGGAGACGTCGGCTTCGGCAAGACCGAAGTCGCCATCCGCGCCGCCTTCAAGGCCGTACAGGCCGGACGGCAGGTGGCGGTCCTCTGCCCCACCACCATTCTCAGCGAGCAGCATTTCCGAAACTTTGCCGAGCGTCTCGGCTCCTTCGGCACCCGGCTCGGCCTCGTCAATCGGTTTACTCACGCATCTGCCAAGCGACAAATTGCCGACGAACTGAAAGTCGGTCAGATCGAGATCATCTGCGGCACCACTTCCCTGTTGGGCCAAGGGATCCAGTTCAAAGATCTGGGACTCGTCATCATCGACGAAGAACAGAAATTTGGCGTGAAGCAGAAGGAGATGCTGAAGGAGATCCGCACCGCCGTGGACGTCCTCACCCTCAGTGCGACCCCAATTCCGCGAACGCTCAGCATGGCGCTGATGGACATCCGCCAGATGTCCCTGATCAACGATCCCCCGCCGGGACGATTGCCGATTCGGACCTACGTCCGCCCGTACGCAGCGGAAGTCGTGCGAGAAGCCATCTTGCGCGAACTGGCCCGCGGCGGTCAGGTTTTTTACGTGTATAACCGTGTGGAAAGCATCGGTCACATCGCCGAAACCCTCCGAAAATTGATCCCCACGGCCCGCATCGGCGTCGGCCACGGTCAAATGAACGAGAAGGAGCTGGAGCCCATCATGGTGGGCTTCGTAAAGGGCGAGATCGACATTCTCCTCTCCACCACCATTGTCGAAAATGGCATCGACATCTCCAACGCAAACACGCTGATCGTGGATGGCGCGGATAAATTAGGACTCAGCCAGCTCTATCAGTTGCGCGGCCGCGTCGGACGGTCGGATCGACAGGCTTACGCCTACTTCCTCTATCACGGCTCAGTCGATGTCTCGTTTGCGGCCGAAGACAAAAAGCTTTCGACCGACGAACGCCCGCTCCTCAAGAAGAAATCGCGGACCGTTTCGGAAGGAGCCATGGCCCGATTGCAGGCGTTGCAAGAGTTTTCTAACCTCGGCTCCGGTTATTCGCTCGCGTTCCGCGACCTGCAGATACGCGGCGCCGGAGAACTACTGGGGGCCAAACAAAGCGGCACCATGCTCACCGTGGGGTATGAGCTGTACACCCAGCTGATTCAAGAAGCGGTCGCTCAATTAAAGAACGGCGTAGACGGCGTGAATTTGGACGGTGATGGCGTCGCCGACCCGCTCGCTTCGTTAGAGCCGCTGCCGACCTTTGATCTGCCGATCGTGGCGTTGCTGCCCGATACCTACATTCGCGATCAGGCCCAGCGGCTCTACTACTACCAGCGTCTCATGTCCTGCCGAGATTTGGTCTCGCTGGGTGCCGTGCAGGCTGAGGTCGAAGACCGGTACGGTCGCCCGCCGACCCCGGTTCGGGCGGCGTTCCGCGTCATGGAGCTACGTCTACGGGCGCGAGATCTAGATATCACGCGGCTGGATGGCAAATCTCAGCGACTGGCGATCACGTTTGGTGACAAAGACGCCATCCCGCCGCGCGTCATCAGCTTGCTTGTTAAACAGAATCGGGAAGCCACAACCACCCGAAGCGAGGTCATTTGGCCCTACCGCACCGATCCCCTGGTCGCAATCGATGACTTCTTCACCAAGTTCATCCAAGCACAAGAGCAAGTCCAAGCCGCCCGCGCGACGTATGCTTGAGACGGAGACATGGCGGACGAGTCATTCGGGCCGGAGTTTGAGGTTTACGGAGACCGATGGCATCTGTTTTGCCAAGATCCTCGGTTTGAGATCGACTACCCAAGTGACCAGTCCTTCTCCGTCACTACATCCGAGCCTTACTGCGTGACCTGGAACCTCAATTTTGGATTGTGAATTCAATTAGCTTCACCGACCGAAGTCATCGAAATGAGGCGGAATCCGGGATTTTTGGGCTTATTACTGAACGATCATTGTGAATACAGTCGACACGGTCGTACCCGGCGGATTGTGGATCGAAACACGTATCTTGAGTTGACCGAAGTCCAGAATGGCGTCGAAGTTCCACTAGCGCGAGTCCGCGAAGCGTGGCGAGACTCTGAGAAAGCCAAGAGAATCGCGTACTTTATGACTGCGAATACGGAGGTTGAGCCGATTGAATACGCGCTAATTCTCCTATTTAACATCATCAAATTTCGAAAATCACGGCCAATGAACCATTACTTTGAGGGGCACCTTACATAAATCAGTGGAGACGCTTTTCACGATTGTGAGAAAGGAGCACCTCGATGGTAGATGAGCCAATGCAAACTGCAAAAACGATCATTTTCCACCAGGTTAACCGTTGGTGGTGCGATGATCCCGTCTTTGAAGTGACGTCCAGATTCTGGAAGAGTTACACCATCCAAGCGGACAAAACATATGACCTCAAGCGTGGATTACGAAATCCGTACACCCCGTGGGGCGGGGATATCCACTGGATCATCTATCGAATCACCAGCCCCGATGGGGTGTTTGAAGTTTCGTCAACTTGGGACTGGGATGCTTCAACCCGGGGCTACCGATTGCTGACCAGTTTTAGTCTGAATGACCAGATTCGGAACATCTGCTGGGCGAACGCTTACGTTGAGTTGCGAGAAGGCGCCGACACGAATGGACCCCTAATTGCTCGATTATCGGACGCCCGGAAGGACATCGATATCGCGAATCACATTCGATACTTTGGAGAAGTGAACGCAGCGGTATCACCCTTTGAATTTGCCCTGATGGTTATTGCCGGAGATAACGGCTTTGCTCATCATGACCACAGCCACGGTTATCCACAAGCGGTAGCGAAAGAAGGTGACGACCGAATGCGGAATACGTAATACTCTTCACCGTCAACGCATTCGCCTGCTTCGGGTTAGTTTCGCGCGGTGCCAATTCTTCCCCTAACATGTCGCAACCCTCCCCCTGGCTCCTGGCGATTCGGCCGAAGACTTTGCCGGCGGCGGTGGCGCCGGTGGTTTTAGGGACAGCAATTTCTTACCACGCGGGGAATCTGCGCCCGTTGCCCGCGGCGGCATGCCTCGCCGGTGCCTTACTGCTGCAGATTGGCTCCAACCTCGCCAACGACTACTTTGACTTCAAAAAGGGGGCCGACACCGCCGAACGTCTCGGTCCGGTACGGGTCACCCAGGCGGGCTTGATCTCCGAGCGCGCCATTCTCACCGGCATGGTGGTGACATTTCTGCTCGCAACTCTCGTGGGGCTTTATCTCCTCACCGTGGGCGGGCTACCGATTGTCTACATCGGCGTCGCCAGCATTGTGGCGGCGATTTTATACACGGGCGGTCCCCTTCCCTACGGCTATAAGGGACTCGGCGAGATCTTCGTATTCGCCTTCTTCGGCCCCGTCGCGGTTCTGGGAACGCAGTATGTCCAGACCGGATCGATCACGCAAGCCGGGGCGATGGCATCGGTCGGTAGCGGTCTGCTCTGCGCCAATGTCCTCATCGTGAACAACCTTCGCGACCGTGAGCAGGACATCAAAGCCGATAAAAAGACCCTCATCGCCCGCTTTGGTCGCAAGTTCGGTCTTGGCCTCTACTTGGCAAATTTAGGTCTATCCTTCGCTTTTGCCGCCGCGGTCAGTTGGTCGCTTCATTCCATCATTCCGGTGGCTGCCCTGCTGCTGATTCCGGTGGGCGTGAGCCTCTACCAAAAGGTTGCCCGCACCGACGGTCGCGCGTTGAACCCATTGCTGGGCGAGACGGCCCGTTTCCAACTCATATTTTGCGGAGTCCTGGCCGTCTCGATTCTTTGCGTGCCGCGCTAGCGTCAGTAGTGAAGGTGGTTCGGATCCACCTTGCCGCGAAAGACGGTGTAGATCGCTATCGTGTAGGTCAGAACAAACGGCAGACCAATGATGGTGATCGTCGTCATCAAGTTCAGCGTGGCCAGACTCGCGCTCGAGTTATACGCCGTGAGCGACCGCTCCGCCCCGGTGCTGCTGGGCAGCAAGTTCGGGAATAGTCCCGCGCCAACCAACGCCAGCATGCCCGCCATCGCTCCCGCACTCGAAAGAAACGCCCGCATCGTTTGCCCACGGCTCATTTCCCGCGGAATGTTGGCTATGCTCAGGAATGCCCCGAGTGGCAACAGAATTGCCCAAGGATTCGCCCGCAGTCGTTCCGCCATCCACGGCGCCTGCACAAAAGTCGCGATGCTCAACATTCCGTAGGCAACCCCAAAGCCGATAATTCCCGACTTCACCCACTTTTGCGCCACGGTGTTCAGGTCTCCGTCCGTCTTCATCACCAGGTAAATCGCTCCGTGCATCCGGAAGAGGGCAATCGCCGTCCCGCCGCAGATCAACGCGTACGGATTAAGGAGATTAAAGAAAGCCCCGGCATATTCGCCGTCGGGCGCAATCGGAACGCCCAGCACCACGTTCCCCAGCGCCACTCCCATCAATCCCGCAATGATGTAGGAAGCAATGCAGAAACTAACATCCCAACCCCGTCGCCAGCGCGGACTCTCTTCCTTAGATCGAAACTCAATCGCCACCGCGCGGAAGATCAGCGCCACCAGCAGGAGCATAAATGGTAAGTAGAAACCACTAAACGCGGTCGCGTAGACATTTGGAAATGCGGCGAAAAGGGCACCCCCACCGACGACTAACCAGACTTCATTTCCGTCCCACACCGGGCCAATCGCGTTCAACAGAATCCGACGATCCAGGTCCTTCTGAACCGAAAGCAGGTGCATTCCCACCCCTAGATCAAACCCGTCCAGGATCGCGTATCCCGTAAATAGGATGCCCACCAGCACGTACCAAAGCAGGTTCATGTCAAACGGGTAGCTCACGGAAGCACCTCCGCAAAGGTTGTTGGCACGCCTGGATCAATCGGATCGTATTCCGCATCCGGACCCCGCCGAATCTTTCGGTCGAGTGAATACATAAACAGTAGAAATAGAAGGACGTAGATGAGGGTGAACAGAATGAGTGAAGTCACAATCAGCTCCGAGCGAACCACCTTGCTCAGCGCATCGCTCGTACGAAGCAGGCCGTACACAATCCAAGGCTGCCTACCAATCTCGGCCGTAAACCAGCCGAATTGATTACCCAGTTCGGGAAGAATCACCGCCGGCACCAATAGTTTTAGCAGCCAAGTTTGATTTTCGATCTTTCCGCGCCACAACTGGATCAGGGCGTACCCAATCATCACCAGCAACAGCACGCCAATCGCGACCATCAGGTGAAAGAATTGGAACGTCGCTCCAACGGGAGGGATGTTGGCGGCGGGAATATCATTGAGTCCCTTCACCGGGTGAGTGGGGTCCAACGCTAGCAGCAGCGAACCGACATTTGGAATCGTAATCCCGGACGTGTGACCGGCGCTGGGGATGCCGAGCAGCGTCATTCCCAGCGGTCCCGTTTCCCAATGCCCTTCCATCGCCGCCATCTTTTCGGGCTGGGTCGCCGCCACTTGCACCGCGCTATAGTGGCCAGAGATCACTTGTAAAATGCTCGCCACAAATGCAACTTTCAGCCCAATCGCCAGGCTGGCGCGAGACATTTCAACGTGCTGCTTACGCACCAGGTAGAACGCCGAAACGCTCACCACCAGCATCGCCCCCGTAATCCAGGCGGCCGATACCGAGTGACTGAGTCGCTGCATCGAGGATGGATTAAAGACCATGCCCCAAAAGTCCGTGATCCGGGCTTTCGCCGTAAGTCCGCTTCCCTCAATCCGGAACCCCGCTGGCGTCTGCATCCAAGAGTTGGCGACCACAATCCAAACCGCACTAAATGTCGATCCGACGGCCACCATGATGGTGGAGAAGAAGTGCATTTTTGGGCTCACCCGGTTCCATCCAAAGACCAGAATCGCGAGGAAACCAGACTCCAGGAAGAAGGCAAAAATGCCTTCCGCCGCCAATGCCGAACCAAAGACATCGCCGACATACCGGGAATAGGTGGCCCAGTTGGTGCCAAATTCAAACTCCATGACGATGCCGGTGGCAACGCCAATCCCAAAGATGATCGCAAAAATTTGCACCCAGAATCGGGTCATGCGGTGGTACATCTCGTTGCCGGTGCGCAGGTATTTGCCTTCCATCATCACCAGCATCAACCCCAGTCCGATGGACAGTGGCGGGTAGATGTAGTGAAACGCAGCCGTGAACGCAAACTGAATCCGAGCCAGGATTTCGACGCTCATTTCACCTAGAGACTGGCTTGCTCCGAACCTGACTTTCCAGTCGTAATCCCTTAGTCCACCGTCCTGTGTCCGCATATCTTCGGACATACTGGGGATATGGCTCAAACGCTGCCCCCACTCTCGGCGCGAGAGCAAGCCGTGTTATCCAGAGCCGCCAGTGGCGTAAAGGACGCGGCTATTGCCGACGCGTTGGGCATCTCCCTCGGCACCATCGCCACGTACTGGAATCGAATCCGAGCCAAATACGGTCCCCACAACCGCGCCGAATTGGTGGCGATCTACGTGCGAGAACAAGGGTCTCGCGTGGTCAAAGAGCTTCAAGACCGCTATCGAGACCTGCAAGCCATCATCGATTCTGCCGCCGACGCAATTCTTGTCATCACGCCCGAAGGCGAGATCGAAGAACTTAACGACGCTGCCGAGCGGATTTTCGGATATTCGCGCCAGGAGTTAACGGGTCTGCCGGTGCGAAACCTGGTGCCAGAATCGTTCCGCGCGGGCCACGGCGAAATGATGGCGGACTACTGGTCGGCCCCGGTTCGCAAACGCATGGGAGCCCACGTGGCCACCTCCGCCGTGCAAAAGGACGGCACGGAAATTCCCATTGCGGCGGTGCTCAATGTGTTTGAATCCTCGCGCGGACCGCGAGTGTCCTGCGTCATCCGGGACCTCCGCTACCGAGATCACGACGACGGCCTCATTTAAACGGGTTAATCGTCTCTAGATCAAGTAAATTCTCCAGCATGATGAAGGCAATCCTTACCGAGTTTGAGGAGAAGCTACGCACGGTGCATTTGGGCGGCGGACCTGACCTCATTGCCAAACACAAGTCTCGCGGAAAGATGTTGGCTCGGGAGCGCATCGATGCCCTGGTCGATCCCGGCTCACCATTCCTAGAGTTCAGCGCCCTCGCCGCGCTCGGCATTTACGAAGATCAGGCCCCTTCTGCGGGAGTCGTCACCGGCATTGGACGCATTGAGGGTCGATTAGCCGTCATCGTGGCCAACGATGCCACCGTCAAGGGCGGTACCTACTTCCCACTCACGGTGAAAAAGCACCTTCGCGCCCAAGAGATCGCGCTTGAAAACCACCTTCCTTGCGTCTACCTGGTGGATAGTGGCGGCGCATTTCTTCCCCTGCAAGCCGAAGTTTTCCCCGATCGCGACCACTTTGGCCGGATCTTTTATAACCAGGCCACCATGTCGGCCAAAGGCATTCCCCAAATCGCCAGCGTAATGGGAAGCTGCACCGCCGGCGGAGCGTACGTTCCGGCGATGAGCGACGAAGCGGTGATTGTTCGGGACCAAGGCACAATCTTTTTGGGCGGCCCTCCGCTCGTGAAAGCCGCGACCGGAGAAGAGGTATCCGCCGAAGATCTGGGCGGCGGCGATGTTCACACCCGACTCAGCGGCGTGGCCGATCACCTCGCCGAAGACGATCCGCACGCCCTCGACATCGTTCGTTCGATTTTCCGCAGCTTGCCCTTGCCAAACTTGCGACAACCCGAAGACGTCGCCCCGGTGGACCCTGAACACACGATCGATTCCATTCTCGACCGAATCCCAACCGATTCCAAAGTGGCCTTCCCCATGCGCGAAGTCATCGGGGGCATCGTCGACGCCGGTTCCCTTCACGAATTCAAGCCTCGCTACGGCAACACCCTCATCTGTGCATTTGCCCGCATCAATGGGATGCGGGTCGGCATTCTGGCTAATGACGGGATCCTATTCTCCGAAAGCGCGCTGAAAGGAGCCCACTTTGTTGAGCTTTGCCAATCGCGCGGCGTGCCGTTGCTATTCCTCCAAAACGTCAGCGGCTTCATGGTCGGTCGAAAATACGAAAATGAAGGTATCGCCAAAAACGGAGCGAAGCTGGTGACCGCGGTCAGCACGGCGACGGTACCAAAAATCACCGTGTTGGTTGGCGGCAGTTTCGGTGCCGGAAACTACGGAATGTGCGGTCGGGCATTCCAGCCACGGTTCCTATTCGCCTGGCCCAACTCCCGCATATCCGTCATGGGAGGCGAGCAGGCGGCGAACGTTCTGCTCACCGTGAAGCGAGATCAGTTGGCAACGAAGGGACAAAATATGTCGCCGGACGAGGAAGAAGCCTTTAAGGCGCCTACTCTGGCCAAATACGCGGAAGAAGGCAGTGCCTACTACGCCACCGCGCGGCTTTGGGACGACGGCATCATTCACCCGTCCGACACCCGCCGGGTGCTGGCATTGTCATTGTCGGCCGTACGCCAGGGTCCGACCGCAGAAGGTGCCTTTGGTATTTTCCGCATGTAGATTGACTATGCTGGGAAAATGCTCGCCGCAATAGGCTTGGTTCTAATGGTGAAACCGACAATTTACTTCGGCTTTTTTATGCGAGGCAGCGGTCCTCGACCGACTGACCCTGCCGTCCTGGAGAAAATGCAGGCCGATCATATCGGTAACCTCCAGCGGCTCCACGGCGAAGGTCGGTTGCTCGCCGCCGGGCCCCTAGCCGACCCGACTCAGCAACGCCGCGGCATTCTCGCGCTAATGGCGGCGACTCTGGACGAGATTCAGGGGTTTTTCACCGACGACCCGTATGTGAAGGCAGGAATCATGACGGTAACGGTCGAAGCATGGAAGGTGGATGCCACGAGATTCAACGATCAACCCGTGGACCCAAACAAGATCACGGAGTTCCGCCTGGTTCTGGTGCCAAATATGACCGACGCAAAAGCCGAGAGGAACGCGCTGATTGCCCGCTCAACCCAAGTAGTCGGCGGAGCGGGCGAATCCCGGTCGGTGTTTCTGGTGAACGGAGCCACCGCCGATTTTGAATCAGCGATGGCTATAGTTAATCCAAAGGTTGAAGTGATTCCGCTGTGGATGCCTGGCGGAATTCTTCGTTAGAAGCTTCCGGTCAGACCTACGACAAACCCACTGAGGCCCGACTTACCCGCTACGTAGTAAACGTCAATCTGGGGCACTACTCGCTGCGCATAACCTTTTGCAATTGGGATTTCAACCCCCAGCTGAAGAATTGCCCCCTTATCGTCGCCGACATTTCCGCGCCCTTTTAGCAGCGAATAGCCTAACCCACCCTTAGCAAAAATGCCAGTACCGGGAACCTCGGTTCGAGCCAGGGCCATGAACCGCCACACGTCCGCATCGGCGTCGCCACCAGATCTTAAGCGGCCCCCGCCAAACCACGAGACACCCAGGGCGGAATCGAACCGGAACGCACTGACGAGCGGGTACTCAAGGCCCAGAACCGGCCCCTGAACGGTGACGCTCTTTCCGTTCTTGTCATCGAAATTCCCGCTCCAGCCGTAGCCGGCGGTGAGACGAAACTTGGTGACGTTGGGAACTTGCGCCATGGACATCGCGCTCAATAGCAACGCAGAGGAAACCAGGAGGGTCTTCACTCCCTCATTTTATCACGCTATTCGCCGGTGAGCCATCGGTAACCAACGCCGGTTTCGGTGCGTACGAAAATTGGCCGCGTGGGGCTTGGCTCGATTTTATGCCTCAAATTCGCCATGTGGACTCGCAGCGTGTGGGTGGCGTCTTCGAATTCTGGCCCCCAGCCATCGCGCAGTAGTTGACGTTGAGTCACCACTTTCCCGGCGTTCTTAACCAGCATGGAAAGCAGTCGAAACTCAACCGGGGTAAGGCGAATTTCTTCCTCTTCCCGGTAAACCATCCGCCGCTCGAAATCTATTCGAAGCCCCCGACTTTCGTAGACCGTTTCTGGCGTTTCGGCCACCCGGCGATGCCGCAGCGCAACCCGCACCCGGGCCAGCAACTCGTTCATCGAAAATGACTTCATCAGATAATCATCCGCCCCAGATCCAGCGCGAGTACCTTGTCCGATTCCTGCCTCCGGGCCGAGAGAACGATGACTGGAACCTGACTCCATTCGCGCAGGCGGACAATGAGGTCTGTGCCGTCCATGTCAGGCAGACCAAGGTCTAGCAGAATCAAATCGGGGGCTGATCGAGCCGCAAGTCGGAGTCCGTCTTCGCCATTCTCCGCTTCAATAGTGCGCACGTTCGCTTCGGTGAGACCAGCAACTAAGAGCTTTCGAATGGCTAGCTCATCGTCGATGATTAGGTAGGTCATCATTCCCGCTCAATTAGCTGACCGGCAGTTCGATCCTAAACACAATACCGTCCGGCGGTCGATTCTCGGCCCAGATTCTGCCGCCGTGGGCTCGAATGATCGCCCGGCATATGGCGAGACCGAGTCCA